>Ga0306868_1000674_pt1 | contig 20850 bp, 18 predicted proteins | sample AntRauTorckE6832_FD_190411 | JGI IMG/M metagenome (GOLD analysis project Ga0306868, IMG submission 190411) | Saline lake microbial communities from Rauer Islands, Antarctica - Metagenome Torckler E6 #832 (v2) (version 2) | ecosystem: Environmental > Aquatic > Non-marine Saline and Alkaline >... | reverse complement strand
TGAGTATAAAAATACATTATAAGTTATAAAAATAAAAAACCTCCAATTCAATAATCGGAGGATAAAAATATATCAATTCAAAGAGGTGTTAGAATTTAAACTCTTAGTTTGTTCTGAGAGTGTATTATTATAGGAGGAGTAAATAATGGGTAAAGAGAAGAATTCCAAAAGAGATCCTGATGCAAAAAAATTTGATATACCAGTAGGAAAGGTATTATTAGTTATATTATTATTAACAATAGGTATGGTGGGACAAGTATTTGTTCTCCACCAAGAGTATGTAACACATATTACACTTATCTTTATTACCATTGTAGCATCATTAGTAGCAATGTCTTGTGGATATACATGGAATGATATTAAAGATGCGATGATGGACGGTTACCAAACAGGTATGTACGCTCTAGTAATACTAATGACTGTTGGTGTAGTTGTGTCAACTTGGATAGCAGCTGGAACAATACCGACTTTGATCTATTATGGCTTGAAGGTTATTGATCCAACCTACTTCTTAGTAACAGCTTGTATTGTATGTGCTGTTTCTTCAGTAGCGACTGGCAGTTCGTGGACAACGGGTGCTACCTTTGGAATAGCATTTATTGGGATAGGCCAAGGATTAGGAATAAATCCAGCTATGACTGCAGGCGCAGTAATTTCAGGCGCTATTTTTGGAGACAAAATGTCGCCAATGTCTGATTCAACAAATTTAGCAGCAGCTGTTGCTGAAGCTGACTTATTTGATCACATAAAAAGTATGATGTACACGACTATACCAGCAATCTCAATATCCCTTGTAATCTACTTAGTTATAGGCTTGATGAATAAAACAGGGGGGCAAATTGAAGCCGCTTCAATTAATGAAGTATTAAATGGATTAAAGAATAATTATTTTGTTAATCCAATTGCTTTGATTCCACCGGTTTTAGTAATCGTTATGGCTATTAAAAAATTTGATGGATTAGTTGTTATGATTACCGCTTCAATAGTTGGAATGTTTATGGCAATGATTTTTGGTGGATATGATCTAGGAACAGTTATGAATCAAATGGATTATGGTTTTGTTTCAGAAACAGGTATTGCTTCAGTTGACAAATTACTAACCAGAGGCGGCTTGCAAAGCATGATGTGGACAGTTTCACTGGCATTTGTAGCCTTAGGCTTTGCAGGAATATTAGAAGAAACTGGCATGTTGAATTCATTATTAAATAGTGTAAGAAGATTTTTAAAATCAACGGGTCAATTAGTTTTAGTACATGGTTTTATTGCAATTGCTGTAAATATATTATCTACAAGTCAGCACATGGCAATTATTTTATCAGGAAGAATGTTAGAACCTGAATATAAAAAGAGAAACTATCTACCACAAATAAACTCAAGAGTATGTGAGGATATGGCAACTGTAACATCACCGTTAGTTCCTTGGGGATTATGTGGCGTATATTTTAGTGGCGTCTTAGGGGTAAGTACTTGGGACTATTTCCCATATGTTTTCTTAGCATTTTTAACACCAGTAATATCAGTTATATATGCTTTTACAGGAAAATTCATGTTTAAAGAAGGAGATATTGAATCCGTTAATACTTATTCTGGTAAATATACTATTCATGTTGATGATAAAGTAGAAAATGAATAAGGAGGAAATATATGTCTAGCAAAGCGAATTTTACAGAACAGGAGATAATAGATACCCTTTCGGAATTAGTAAAAATACACAGTCCGTATTTTGAAGAAGAAGAGATTTTAAATTATATGTATCAATGGTTAAATAAGAGAAATTTAAATGCATCATATCATACTTATGAAGACAATAAGGTCACAGGTTTTAAAGGAAAAAATGTAATTGGAAATTTAAAGGGTGGCAATAATGGTCCGAAAGTCTTATTGAATGGTCATTTAGATACTGTTAAAATTTGTGACGGTTGGACAAAAGATCCTTTAACGCCTACAATTGAAGGGAATAAAATGTATGGTTTAGGGTCTGTTGACATGAAAGCTGGAGTAACTTCTATAATGTTAGCTATTGATAAATTTAATAAAAAATATAAAAATTTTAATGGAGAAATTGTATACCAATTTGTTTCCGATGAAGAAGGTCCCTATGGTTTAGGGACGAATTATTTAATAGAAGATGGTCTGTGTGAAAATATGGATGTAGCAATAATACCCGAACCAAGTGGATGTTTCGTAGGTATTGGGGGATCATGTGTATGTCTTGGTGCAAGAGGAGCCTATTCTTATAAAGTTATTTTAAAAGGAAAAGCAGCTCATGCAGCCAATCCAGAAGATGGCAAATCGGCAATTGTTGATGCAAGCAAATTAATTGCAGAGTTGAAACAAACAAAATTTACTGTTGATAAAAAATTAGGTAAGGGATCAATTTGTATTCTTGAAATTAGTGGGGGAGGTAATGCTTGTTCCGTTGCAGATAGAGCAGAATTTACTGTTTTCAGACATATCGTTAGAGATGAAAATAAAGAGACACTTAAAAATGAAGTCCATGAAGCAGCTAAAAGGGCAAATATAAAGTGTGAATACGAAATAGAATTTAGAGAAGCCCCAACTGAAGGAAGTGAAGGTTTTAAACCATATATAGTGGATGAAAATAATGCATTCGTCAAAACTTTTATTGATGTATTAGAACAAACCACAAATGAAAAACCTAGTATTGAGTATTTTCCGAGTATTGGTGATTTTAATTATGTGGGTTCAAGATTAAAAATTCCTACTATTGTATATGGTGCAAGTGGCGGAAACTATCACTCTAAAGACGAATATGTTGAAATTGACAGTGTCGTTGAAAGCACCGAAGCAATCTATAACTATTTAGTCAAGCTTCTAACATAATTGTAACGCCAAAAATATTGAAGTTTTCTCCACACAATATATTTTTTATAAAAGGGCTTATTTAGAATAGTTTAATGAAATTAATAAAAAATATCCTTGCCAATTAATCGGCAAGGATATTTTAATTATTAATTATGTTTTTTTCTTCTTTTTTTTCTTATCTGCATCGACCCAGACGCCTCTATTGAAATCTATTCCATCATTCCATTTTGCGACCAAAGTGGTTACTGCCAGGTCACCAGTTACATTATTCATGGTTCTTATTCTATCTAAGATTGGATCGATTCCAGCGACAAATCCTACAACTGTCAGTGGTAACCCTAATTGGGTTAGTACCATTGTTAACATAATCAAACCACTACCGGGAACACCAGCTGTACCAACACTTGCTAATACGGCAGTTAATAAAATAACTAATTGTTGACTTATTGTTAAAGTTTGACCAATTAAGTTAGCTGCAAATATAGCTGCTACTCCTTGATACATAGCAGTACCATCCATGTTGATTGTTGCACCTAATGGTAGAGTAAAACTATAAATCGCTTCATCAATAGCTAAATTCTCATCTGCATTAGACATAGTTACAGGTAGCGTGCCGCTACTGGATCGAATACTTAGTGCTGTTAACATTGCATCTTTTGATCCTCTTAAAAATGCCATTGGAGATTTTTGTACTAAGCCCATCATTATAACTAATAAATAAGTTATAGTAATATGAAAAAATACGGCTAAACTTAAACTTAGAATTAGTTTTCCAAATGGAATAATTGAATCTAAACCGGTCTGACCAAAAACTGAAGCCATTAATGCAAATACACCAATAACACCGTATTCCATAACGCCCCAAACAATTTTGTACATAACCTCTGCTCCAGTTTCAACGATGTTAAATATAGTCTCTACACCTTTTTTTATTGCCCCTTCTGCATTTTCTTGTAACATTGCTAAGGATAAACCAAAAACAATTGCAATAAAAATAGTTTGTAGAACATTCCCTTCTGCAAGAGCACCGATTGGGTTATCAGGAACAATATTTAAAAAGACTTCAGCTATACTTGGTGCAGCTTTCGATTGAATTTCTGCATTGCCTGGTAAGGTTAACCCAATACCTGGGTTAATGAAGTTAGCGATAATTAATCCAAATATAATTGCTACAGCAGTTGTTAAAAGATACAGTGCTACTGTTTGAAAACCAACTCTCCCTAATTTTGAAGGGGAAAGTTTTCTCATACCGGCTACTAAAGTAAATAAGACAATCGGAATAATAATCATTTTTAATAATCTAATAAATAAAGTTCCGAGTGGTGCAATCACCGTAATTGAAGGCCCTACTACCAATCCTAAAATCGATCCAAGTACAAAGGCAACGCCAATTCTGTAGACGAGTTTAATTTTACGATAGCTTTTCCATAATGAAGACATATTTTACCTCCTTTTTCTACTTTGTTCTTTCTCCAGTATATTCTCTGTTATACTTCTCAAAACGAGAAAGTTATAACTGTTGATAATTTCAACCTAATATTAGTCAGGAAACTATTACCATTATTAATATAATGATACCATAGCTGGTCAAATGTTACAAATATTTAACGAATAAAAGGCTTTGAAATTGTCTGTATTTCTTATGATAAGGTGAACTAAGAATAATACATTAAAAAAAGTCATAATAAAATGCATGAAAATCCCTTCGATAGTAAACAAAATCCAGCATTGTGAAGGGCTTTTATAAATTAGATAAAATAGTTAGATGTTTAAAGGGAGAATGATATGTTAAAAAATGCGATTATTGATGATGAGATCTCTTGTATTAATATACTTAAATCCTATATTCAATGATTCCAGAACGATACGAATCTTAATTTAGAGGTTTCTGAATTTTTAAATGCTCTGATGTTAATAGCAGATGATAAATCTGTATTTAATATTGTTTTTTTATTTATACGAAGGACAACACTTTTAAAATCTTAGGTACATTAAAAAAGATGGTGGTAAAACTAGAAGGTTGGAACTTTATTTGTTGTTACAGATGTTGTCGAATGAATTTAAAATATGATACACGCTTGGGATCAGAATTTGTTGTATTGGATAATATAATAGAATTAAAGGTTATTAGATCTATAAGAAAAGAAGTCCAAAATGCATTTGTAGACTATTATAGCAAAAAATAATATTAAATAAGAATTTATTGAATTATTAGTTGAATCAATCATAGCGATTGGTTCTTTTTTTGAAAAGAATAATGAATTTTTTTCTATTGCTTTCGCGAAATAATAATTTCTTTCACCAGAACTTTTATATTAGTGTTTACTTTATAAATAATCTCACACATAGACTTGTTCTCTTTTTTAACATGAACCATATAAGTATTTTCTTTCATTTTATGGCCAACAGCTTTTGGAACAGTAGATTCATTTAACTCTACTAATATTCTTTCAATTAGTAGTAAAGAATCAATAGTAAAAGAAAGAAGTGCGTCGTAGATTTTAGGTGAAAATTTTAAAGCATTAAAATATTTTCCCCAATGAACTGAGAAATAAATAGCATTAGAAGATTTTAATTGGTGTTTTTCCTGTTCATATTCTTTTACTTGTCTTTTAAACAAGGCTACTTCAATTTTTAATTTTGATATTTCTTTATTTTGCTTTAAAAGGTTATCTTCACTCTGTTTTTTTAAAGTTTCATTTTCCATAAGACTATTTTGGATTTCACGTATTTCTGCCTTTAAATTGCTTATTTTATTACTCAGATCATCATAATTTTCTTTAAGTGATAATATCTTTTTTTCTACACGTGGATTACTTGTTTTCTTTAAATGCAAAGTTTCGTAAATACGTGTTAATCGCATAAATTGTTCTTCTGTTTTGTTAAGAGTATTTTTTTGGTCTATTAACTTTCCTTTCTTTAGAGAAATTGTTTTTTCGTATTGGTCTTTTTCAAGCATAAAGTTTCTAACGGCATTTATCCTTTTATTTAGTTTGTCTTCTAAAACCTTTATTTTATACTGTGCTTCATCTAGTAAAGAAGTTAAAGTGTTAAATCTTTCATTTCTTTTAACTAAAGCATTTTTTTCACTTTGCGTTAGATTGAAACTCGGCAGTTGATGGTCAAGGGGTAAATAAGTTTCCCTAAGTAATACTTTTGATAGAAATATAATCATTGAAGTCATCTCTTGGGTTAGATGTTTAGAGCCTTTAATCATCTGTAGTGGGCTTACTTCAAGAATCCAGGAGACCTCTCGATTGGCTTCAAATAGTATGAAAGTCCAGGGTTTAGAGTCAACCTGCGTAAAGACTTTGTCTTCATGAATTAAAGTATTAATAACAGTATTAACTGTTTTTATTAATATCCTAGGGATATTGCTACTTTCTGCTATATTATTAATAGAGTTTTCTTTCGTTAAGAGTTCAAGAACTTTTTTACCTGTTAACTTTTCGAATTTCAAGATTTCTTCTAAAACTAAATGTTCACGATCTTCCATTTCTATTATGAAGGAATCAAGGTTTTCCTCTAAAAGTTTTATTTTACTTTCTGGTAAAGAATGAGCTATTTTTCTTAAGTTTTTTAGGACAGTAATATATGCATTGGTTGAAATTAAATCAGCTTTTTTTGCAGGGGTAATATCTTTCGGCAAAAGATATAATTCTGATGCGAATTGAATCATGTTGTAGAAAAGGAAATCAAAGCCATTGGCATTTATTCCTTTATATTTAAGCTCTAATAAGTTTAAAAAAGAATCTGTATTATCATTATTGTAATCAGAAAAATGATTGTACTCAGTATTTAAAGAATCAACAATAGTTATAGATGGTGCTGACTTTTGATTCTTAAGCTTATGAATTTTTCTCATAAAAAATTTCTTTGTCATTGCATAATATAGTTTTGCCAAATGATTAATGTCTAAGGATTCAAGGAGTACTGATATGATTTTAAGGTCATCAGTTGAAAGCTTTTCAATACCTTTTTTTAGTTTGTACATGAGATTCCTCCTTATGAGATAAGCATTAGTAAAAATAGTAGTTATCTACCTTATCATTAATTTCGTAAAAGTTTTCTATTTTGGAAATGCCCACATAGGTTTTTCAACTTGACCGTTAACGGTATCAATTTTTTTTGCTGGAAAACCTTCAACAATACTATTGCTTTCAATTTTACTGTTTTGCTTAACTAAACTACCAGCTTTAATTAAAGAGTTTTCTCCTATATGACTGTTATCACATAATGTGGATCCGGATTCAATAACGCAACCTTCCTCAATAATAGTTCCATGAACGACGCATCCTGGTCCTATAATCGTATGATCCTTAATGATTAATTTATTGCCAGGTAATAAATGCAACACAGTATTTTCTAATATTTGAACATGGTTTCCAATTTCAACATGTCCGTGGGAATCACCAATAATTTTCACACCTGAAGCAATAATACAGTTCTCGCCAATGGTCACATCTCCTGTGATTTCAGCTGTATCATAGACAATAGTTGATTCATTAACGACGGGATATTTATCTTTAAACGGATGTAATTTTCCCATTTGATCACCTTCAAACTCCTTTTCGATTATTTTTTCAAGAAATTCACTTAAAGAAATGTTATTATTTCTCATTTTTTTTATCATTTTTAAATCTGAATCTGTTAATTTTCTAATAATTTTTGCTGGACGGCCAAGAACAACTGAATGACTTGGTATGATTTTATTTTCTGGGACAATTGTCGCTTCACCAAAAATACATTGATCGCCAACCTTTGAACCGGGCATAAATATGGTTCGATTACCTACTTCGCATAAATTTCCAACTTCAGCCCCCAAAACCACACAACTATGGCCAAAGACTGTCTTACTACCGATGCTAACTTTACGGTCATTGGTTCCAATAACAACGCAATTTTCAAGTATACCTGTGTTATTACCTACTTTGATTGAGCTTTCATGAGAGCGCAATATAGTCCCTTGAGAGACAATAGAATTAGGACCAATACTTATTTTTCCATAGAGTCTTGAAGACTTAGAAAAGCCAATATGATACATAATATCCTCCCTTCAATATAAGCTTTTTATCATTTCAAACTGTTCAATGGGGTCTTTTTTAAAGCCTATAGTTTTAAATAAAGAAACGTGATTCATTTCTGAAGTGACACTTAATCTAATTCTTTGAAAATTTTCTTTTGATCTTAAATAGTAAAAAATACTATTAAGATATTCTATTTTTTTATAATGATCTTTTAAATGTAGGATTGATAGTCCACCAGTTGCATCATAAGAAATGGCACCAATATTTTCGTCATGATGTATTAATTTGTAATATTTATTTTCCTCTGAGTTTTTCAATATAATTGGATGGTTTTGATAATTAATATGCAAATTGTTTTCAATTAGATAATCATTCATTTCCTCATTTGTAATGGGTTTAAAATCAATAGGAACATCTTTTTCAAATGCATGGTTGTTAAGGTCTAAAGTATAATAAAACAATTCATCAACAATTTTATAACCTTCTCTTAAATAAAATGACTTGGCTTTATTTTCCTTGATTACTTCAAGAAAAAGCCGTTTGCAATTATTTTCAATCCCTGCTTTTAAGTGCTTCTTAAATAATTCTTGACCTAGGTTTTTATTCCGAAACTCTTTAAGCACAGCAAAAGCGGCACATCTTAAGGTTTTTATGTTTTCATAATCGTTAATACTGCCTAAAATAAAACCAACCGGTTGATCATCAATAATAGCAACAAAGGACTGTTCTAAATTAATTTCTGAATAATCAATAAATTTCTCATAAAAGGTATCATAGTCCATGGATACATCTACTAAATAGTCTTTGTAACTTTCTAATGATAACTGGTGCAATGCTTTTTTTGAAATCTCTGTACATTTCTTAATAATCAATGGCGACCTCCTATTTGTTTCATCAAACCAACTGAATCATTAACAATGAATCAATAATTGATACTATAATTTTATACAAATAATAGGATCATGGCAATTGAAATATATGATTATTTTTACATTGAATAGATGAGTTGACAGAATATTTGAAATATATTATAGTAATAATAGATTAATTCAAAGGAGAACAGTATGGGTGCAATACTTAGATTAGATACAATTTTAGAGCGATTGCCACATCGAAGAAAATCAGGAATAAAGACTTCGCTATTTTTTAATGCAAAAAAATACGGTGATTATTAATGTAAGGAGTAAATATACTTGAGATTTTCCCAGGTCGGTTTTACTTATCTGGGATTTTTTATTTTTTGAATTTAAGAACAGGAGAAAAAAATGATTGATATAGCAATAAACAACATGAGTAAATCTTATTATAGCGAAGCACTATTTGAAGAAATCAGTTTAGAAATAAAAAGTGGTGAAAGAATTGGTTTACTTGGAGATAATGGTGTTGGTAAAACAACGATTTTTAAGATTATTATAGAAGCAGAACCTTATAATTCTGGCGATTTATTTAAACGAAAAGATCTAAGAATTGGATTATTAGAACAAATGCCACCTGAGTATACTGATGCTAGTGTTTTAGATGTATTAATGGAAGCTTTTTCAGAGTTAACCACATTAAAAGAACAAATGCGTAATCTAGAATTAAAAATGTCTAAAAAGACAGAAAATATTGAGAAAGCTTTAAAGACCTTTGGTAAAATACAAGAACTCTATGAGATCAATGGTGGTTAAACAATAGAGGAAAAACTTTCTAAGATTACCGAAGGTATGAACATTGGTGTAGAGATACAAAAGAAAAAGTACAATGTGTTAAGTGGTGGGGAGAAAAACCGTGTCATGTTAGCAAAGATTTTATTAGAAGGACCGGACACTTTGCTTTTAGATGAGCCAACGAATCATTTAGATATTGAAACATCAGAATGGTTAGAAGGATACTTAAAGGAATACGAAGGATCTGCATTAATTATTTTCCATGATCGTTATTTTTTAGACCAAGTAGTTGATAAGATCTACGAAATTAATAATGGTAAAATAGATACTTACTTTGGAAATTACTTTTATTACTTAAAAGAAAGAGAACTCAGATATGAACAAGCACTTAGACATTACAACGCCCAACAAAGAAAAGTCAAACAGATGGAAAAAGCCGCAACGAGAATGCGAGATTGGGCTTCAAGGGCAGATAATGAAGCCATGTTTGTACGGGCAAAAGCAATGGAACGACGTATTGAAAGAATGTATTTAGTGGATCAACCAACAAAAGATAAAATAAATTTTCGTATTGCTTTCGATGGGGAAGGTCGATCTGGAAAAGAGGTTATTAGAGCTAAAAATTATCAACTAAAAATCTTAGATCAAGTATTAGTTGATAAAGTTGACTTCACTTTAATGTATGGGGAACGGGCAGCATTAATTGGAAACAATGGTACAGGTAAAAGCACTTTAATAAAAGATATACTTAGAGCTTATGAAGAAACAGTTGAAGGTTTAACTGTTAACCCAAGTGCAAAGATAGGTTATCTTGAGCAAGATATATCCTTTGAATCAAATGAAATGACAATACTAGAAGCATTTAAATCTTATATCCCTGGTCTTGATGGAGAAATCCGAAGCTATCTGGCAAGATTTGAGTTCCGAGGAGAAGATGTTTTTATGCCGGTGAGCAATCTATCCGGAGGAGAGAAAGTAAGATTAAGAGTCGCTATCTTGATGAAACAAGATATTAACTGCTTAGTTTTAGATGGGCCAACAAATCATATTGACATCAAAACTAGGAAAGTTCTCGAAAAGGCGATTGAAACTTTTGAGGGGACAATTCTATATGTTTCTCATGACCGTTATTTTCTGAATCAGTTTTCTGATCGCATTATGGCAATTCATAATCAAAGGTTAACATCATATTTTGGGAATTATGAATATTACAAAGAAAAAAAGGAATCGATTGAATCAGAAGTTGTTGAATCAAAAGAAATAAAGTCACAAGTAAGTGAAGAACTAGGAAAAGAGAGAAAGAAAAAAATTAATCCCTACAAAGTAGAAATTTTTGAGAAAAAAATTGAAGATTTAGAAAAAAGTATTGATGAAAAACAATCTTTTGTTAAAGAGAATCCCTCAGCTTATTTGAAAATCAAAGCTACTTTAGATGAAATCAAAGTTTTAGAAATTGAACTTGAGAGCACTTTAGAAGAATATTATGGATATCATGAGTTATTTGAAAGCAATAACGGATAACTTTAGATGTATAAAATGATATTTTAATTGTTTTGAGGTATCTACAGAGGCAAGTTTACTTAAGGACTGTTAAATATAACTAAAATGTATATGATTGTAAATAATTAATGAAACCAAGCTATAGCTCTGTAATAGGGGCTATTTTTTTATAAATAAATTACGTACACACAATGTAAGGTTTAATAATACTATTTATAATTATACTATAAATGATAGAATATAATTATAAATTTTGAATAAGTATAAAATGTTAGATTCATTTTATTTGGAATGCATTTTAAACTTGGTAACAATATCATACGTCATGTTCTAGTAAGAAAAGAGAGTGTACTGATAAAACCGTCTAAATTCAACTCCACCCAATGCGTAGCTTCGATGGAGTTTTCATTAGATTAAGTATTATAATTTTTGAAAAATAAAAGCAGTTGAAGCGTCAAAAGTCCATCAGTTAATTTTGGTGAATGATTATTTCTATTTCATCATTTCACTAAAGTAAGATAATAGCTCTTCTTTTAAATATAAAAGGGTGGTACTATTTGATTAAGAGAAGAAATGAAAAAATTCTAAATTGAAGTTTTTAATATAGATGGAAAAGAGGAAAAAATGAAAAAAATTGTTGGTCTATTATTAGTCATACTATTGATAACAAATTTAGGTTTTGGTTATTCTGAAAGTGTGTTAGTCAATAGTGAAGTAGATACTATAGAAAATATTTTTACAGATCTAGAAAACCATTGGGCAAAGGATGCTATCATGGAATTATACAATTTTGGCGGTATCAACGGTTACCCAGATGGTACTTTTGAACCGGATGATGAGATTACAAAAGTAGAATTTTTAGCACTGACGATTCAAACGGTTACATTAGATGAAGTAGAAATATCTGAAGGCGATGAACATTGGGGAGACCCTTTTTATCAATGGGCTTATGACCATGAAATTGTATCAAGCTCAGATTTGGATGAATCTACTTGGGATGACCATATAACAAGATATGATATGGCTAAGATTATTGTTAGAAGTCTAGAAAATATTATAGGTGAAGAGCCTATCCAAGTAACCGGTGTTGAAGATATTATGTCAGATTATGACACTGTAAATGAAAGTGCTGCTGCATACTATGTGAAGCAAGCCTTTGCTAAGGGAATAATTAATGGAAAAAATGAATCAGGATTATTCGCTGGTGAAGATACGGGTACAAGAGCTGAAGCTTCAACCTTGATTTTACGTTTAATAAATCCTGAAGTTAGAGTGGATGTTAATATTACTGAAAGTCCTAAAGACGAAGAAACTCTATTGACGCCAGAGGATGAGTTGACTGAAGCATTTATTGAGTCGTTCATTGAAGGCGCCATCAATGAAACCAATAATCAAAGGTCACTCATCGGTGTGCATCCCCTTGAAAAAGATGAGTTACTTGTAAAAATTGCTCAATACAAGAGTGACGATATGGTTATGTTAGCAAAGGCTGGTGAAGCACAAGAAGTTTATTTTTCACATGAGTCACCAACCTATGGAGATCTTCGAGATTTAACGAATCTTTTTGACCTTAGCAGGCAAAAGAGTATTGGAGAAAATCTTGCTTGGAGGCCCTATGCCCCAGTTGATACATCACCAGAAGCATTAGGGGAAAAGGCTGTTTTATTACTAAAAACTTCGAGTAGTCATTATGAGGCAATCATTAATGAGAATTATTTTAAGATTGGTATTGGTGTAAGTTATCATTATTATGAAGAATATAATTCTGGGTATCTTTTTGTTACTCAAACATTTTCTGATTAACTAATATAAAATTTAAAAATAGGTCCTTAAGGATCTATTTTTAATTAGAAATAAATTATTTTAAAGTGTATTAATAATGTAAAATAAAAAATAATAAAGGCGGAAAAATTGTGAGTTATTTACAAATGAGTAGGCTCACAAAAAAATTAAATCTAGATCTAAATTCAAACTTCATACAAATAGGAATATATCAAGAATATTGATTGGCCAAATAAGGAAAAGACCTAAGATTTTTTGTTTAATATTGAGATAGTTAGTTTTCTTAAAGCTGTATTATCACGACAATACGAAACAGTTTATGGCTTGACAAATAATTCTCAAGCACATACAATACATTCATAGATTTAAATGTATCGATATGTTAGAATTTGAAATTGAATGATTGGAGAGAAAAATGAAAGAAAAAGTAGTTATTGAATTTTTATATCTTGATTTAAGTGTTTGTACTAGATGTCAAGGAACCGATGAAAGTTTAGATAAAGCTATTGAAGAAGTATCAGAAGTTTTAAAAGCGACTGGCCGTATAGTAGAAGTTAAGAAAATTAATGTAGACAGTGAAGTATTGGCAAAAAAACATAAATTCATAACTTCTCCTACTATACGAGTAAATGGGAGAGATATTCAAAGGGATATTCATGAAGGTAATTGCGAGTCCTGTGGATATTTATGTGGCGATGTAGTTGATTGTAGAGTTTGGGTTTATGATGGACAAGAATATTCAGAACCGCCTCAGGCATTAATTATTGATTCAATTTTGAAAGAAGTCTATGGAAGACATGATGAGATAGAAAGCAAAGATTATGAAATACCTGATAATTTGAAAATGTTTTATGAGAATATGAGAAAACATAAAGGGATGAAAATTTTATAATATAATTATATTTTTCGTAAAATATGAGAGAAAATTAAGCTAGTAAAACAATAATATGATTATAGAAAAATTACCATCAGCTGAGGCTGGTGGTTTTTTATTTCGAGAATACTCATTTATAAAGGCACATCAAATCTTGTGTTAGAATGAATCGTTGTCTTGAATGACTTTTGATTTAAGGTAAAAGTTAAAAATTGCTTCTTAAATGATTCGCCCCTTGGTATAATAGTAGAGAGGAGTTTAAGATGGATGTTTTAGAAAAAATAGAAAAAGATATATTTTATAAAAAGTTATTCGCTTTAAGTTTACCCATTGTTTTTCAAAACTTCATGACGACTTCTTTAGACTTAATGGACAGCGTTATGATTGGAGCAGTAGGGGAATTAGAACTTGCTGCCGTGGGTTTAGCTAACCAAATTTATTTTTTGCTTTTTTTGGTATTATTTGGCATCAATAATGGTGTTGCTGTTTATATTGCGCAATTTTGGGGAGATAAAAATAGAAAAGACATTCATAAATCCGTTGGTTTAGGGTTATTCTCTTCACTAATCGTTGCATTAATTTTCTTTATTGCAGCTTATTTTTTCTCTGAAGAGATTATGCGTTTGCTAATTGACGATGCAGTAGTTATTGACTTAGGTGTACAGTACATGAAAATCATAGCTTTTGCCTATATATTTACAGGGATATCCTTCGCTTTAGGAATATTTTCTAGATCTGTTGAACAAGCAAAACTACCAGCAAAAGTAAGCGGTGTTTCAATTGTTATAAATATTATTATGAATTATATTTTAATTTTTGGTAAATTTGGTATGCCTGCATTAGGTGTTGAAGGTGCTGCTATTGGTACACTCATCGCACGAATCGTAGAATTCATTTTATTAACGAGTATACTCATTAAAAGAGACAGTGTGATTATTGGTAAATTTGAAGAAATGATTGCTTTTAATTTAACTTTTAGTATAAAGATTTTCAAAAGAGCTTTTCCAGTCATTTTAAATGAAACGTTTTGGGCTTTGGGCACAATTGTATATATCGTAATGATTGGTCATATTGGGCCATCTGCCGTAGCAATTTTTCATATAAGTAACATTGTGTACCGTTTCTTTAATATTATATTTATTGGCTTTGCCAGTGCTTGTCAGGTGATGGTCGGCAATAAAATTGGTGCACGGGAAGAAGAACTCGCAGAAGCTTATGCATTTAGAATCGTAAAAATAGCAGAAATTGCTACAATAATACTTGGTGTTATTGTCTTTGCTTTAGCACCTTTGATAGTAAAAATCTTTAGTTTTGAAGCGGGAAATGCACAGTTAGCTGTTTATAGTATTCGAGTATTTATGTTCTATAGTTTGTTTAAAACTTTTAATCTAATGATGATTGTAGGTGTTTTAAGGGGGGGTGGTGATACTAAGGCTGCTATGTTTATTGAAATTGGGGGTGTATGGGGTCTAGGTGTACCCATGGCATATCTAAGTGCCGTTATACTAGGGCTACCAGTACATTGGGTCATTGGATTTATTTATTCAGAAGAAATTTTAAAGGCAATAATAGGCTTCAAGCGACTTTATAGTGGCAAATGGATTAATAATGTAACATTAGAAGTAGCCGAAGAAAGTCCTTAGAACCGTTAATACTACTTAAGGACTAATTAAAAAATAAAACCACTAATAAATATCTACACACTTAATAAGTGTTGTTATTATTACTGGTTTTTTTATTAAAAATATACACCAGTTGAATGGTATTCAATTTTCGAATTGATGATTTTTTTATAATGATCATTTTTAAAAAAAAACCAATATGTGATATGATAAGTAAAATACAAAATGTATAAAGGGGTTGAATATGCGAATAATAGATATTGATGACTTAGAAGCAAATATGCAGATTGGTAAAACCATCTATTCAGAAAACGGCGATATTTTACTTGTCAAGAATACATTCTTGAAAGAAAGTTATATAGAACGATTAAAAGAAAAAAATATTCCGGCAATATATATAGAAGACGAATTATCTAAGGGTATTGATTCTCAATCAGTTGTATCTTTAGAAACGCAGGTGAAAGCTATTCAAACCATTAAAGGCATTTTTGATGCAATTGATCCGACTAAAAAAGATTTAAGTAAAACAATAATTAACGAAAAAGCATATTTCAGTTTAAAAAATACTATTGAAAAAATAATTAATGAGATAAAAAAAAATCACGATTTATCTTTTAACATGGTGGAACTTTTAAGTACTGATCTTTATACTTATACCCACTCAGTAAATGTAACAATTTTATCCTTAATGTTAGCGAATGAATTAGGTTATTCTGAGGGTTATCAATTAAAAATTGGTATGGGGTGTTTGTTACATGATATTGGTAAGATCATGATTGATGATAAAATTCTTCATAAAAAAGGTGCATTAACAGAAGAAGAATTTACTCAGATGCACAAGCACTCTGAGTATGGTCATGAAATGATTAAAGAGAATAATGGATTAACTGCAATAACAAGAAACATTGTTTTATTGCATCATGAAAAACTTGATGGGAGTGGGTATCCATATCAGTTAAAGGGTGATGAAATAAAAAGTCATGTTAGAATTGCCACCATTGCAGATATTTTTGACGCAGTTACCAGTAAAAGAGTTTATAGTAAAGAATTACCAATTTATCAAGGATTAGAATTGGTTTCATCCTATGCACCAGAATTAATTGATGAAGATTTATACCATCTTTTGAGTAAAAAAATAGCTCCTTATCCCCCCGGAACATCCGTCCATTTAAGTAATGGCTATAAAGGTACTGTTTTTGATTTAAATAAGGACCACCCAACAAGGCCAATTATTAAAATTGTTTTAGACGATAAGGGACAAGTACTAAAAGAAAATTTAATGATTGATTTAATGGAAGATTTAACCCTATTCGTTAATAAAAAAGTAAAATTATAAGTAAACAATAGTTGAAATAAATGCAAAAATAAGTGTTTTTAAGGGCAGTTGTTCTCAGTTGAGCCATGTAAGAATGGTAAAAATTATGATAACCCATAGCTTATTTCTTGTATTTATTTTATTTTTTGTAGCTTTATAAAAATGAAGAATTGATTTTGACCCTTCGAAGTGATAAAGAAAATATTTTAATGACAATTAAGGGAACTATGGATGAAAAAGCTTTTGTTGATTCATTAGAAGTTGAAATCTCAGAATCTAAAGAAAATACAGATAATGAAGAAACACATACTGTTGAAGAACAGACACCTTCAAAAAATGAGTATCCCCTTATTAATGTTGTTTCCGGAAGTATTGATGAAGTGATCAAAGGGAGTAAAATTTTCAAGTTAGAAGTGCCTGAAAGTGATGAGTATTATTTTAAAATCAATAACTTTGAATCAGTAGAAACAGAAATGTACATTAAAGATGAAAATATGAATATAATTGATGATAATTTAAGAGATGATGAAGTACTAGAATATATCTATATAGATTTAGATGCAGGAAAAGATTATTATTTAGAAGTAAGAACTTTTAATAATTCTCAAGAAGCCATAGCCATAAGTGTTGAAGCATCAAGTAGTATCTTGTCTTTTGTGATAGGAATATTCACAGTATTTGCAGGACTTGTATTTATTATTGTTAAAGTGATTAAAAAATTAAAACAAAAAAATAAAAAATAATAATAAAAAGAGTGACTTTTAATCTAAAAGTCATTTTTTTGTTTGATTTGTTGTAGTAATTTGCTATAATTGAAGACAAATGCTTATAAGTAAAGTGAGGGATAAATGAAAGAAACATGGCTAAACCTTTTAAAAGAGAATAAGTGGTTTTTTCTGAATGCAGTGATTATTACCATTCTATTAGAATGGACTTATCGCATAGACATCAGTCAAGTGTATCAGTGGATGATTCAAGATCCCGAAAAATTCATCATAAATATTTTAATTGTATTTTTAGTGTTTCTATTGATAAAAAATATATTAAATAATCTATGGTCATTATTTATTGGGAACACTTTATTTTTAATGATTGCTTTTATAAACTATTATAAGTTTAAGTTACGTCAGTCGGTTTTCTTAATGTCTGATCTAAAAATGTTTCATGAGATAGTTGCTATATGGAAAAATATTGTAAATGAGCAAATAATTACTATTTTTTTTATGGGTATGGCATTGATTATTGGTGTTTTACTAATATTCATAACAGGTTTCAAACTGTTAAAAAGACCATTACATTTTAGAATGAAAAGAAGTTTTTTAACAATCCTTTTATTAATCGTTATAGTTTTTTCATCAGCAAAAACAACAGGTATGGCAAGTGTTAGTCAAACAGGTTATTTAAATTATATATTTAATCAAATGTATTCAAGAATTAATTACGAGTTAAAGATTGGCTTAGATAAAGATCTTAAAGAAGTATTTGAAGAAAATAGAGATAATGATTTAAAAATTAGTTTAGACACATCGCAAAAGAATAAACCAAATATTATCGTTGTAATGAATGAAGCCTTCTGGGATCCAAGGTATTTATCACAAGTTAATTTTACTGATAATCCTTTAGAAAATTTTGATCGATTAAAAGAAGAGTCTATTAGTGGTCATTTAATAGCACCAGTTTATGGTGGTGGGACTTCAAATAGTGAATTTGAAGTACTGACAGGTATCAATTCTCGGTTATTAGCAGATGGCACAATAATTTATGATGAGATGATAGATAACCCAATGGTTTCACTAGCTAGTATTACTCATCAACAAGGCTATGCTACTTCAGCGATACACCCTTTTAAAAATTGGTATTATCAGCGTAATAAAATATATAAATATTTAGGTTTCGATGAATTTTATTCTTTAGAGTATTTTATTGATCCGGAGGAAAAAGGATACTATGTTTCGGATGATGCGGTGAATGAAAAAATACTTAAGCGAATTCAAGCAACAGATCAGCCAGATTTTATATATGCTATAACAATGCAAAATCATGGGCCATACGCTGATGAACGATATGGTGAGACGGCTATTGAAGTTTCTATACAAGATGAAACGAAAAAAATGGTATTAGAAACATATACCCAAGGCGTATTGGATGCAGATCAATCATTAAATAACTTAACGAGTGCATTAGAAGCAATAGACGAACCAACGATTTTATTATTTTTTGGGGATCATTTACCAGCTTTAAATACCCATGGTAATATATATGATGCCTACCAACTAGAATTACCTGAAAAATGGTTAGATGGAGCCCATAGTTATGCGGTACCTTTTCTTCTCTGGTCAAACGATGACCGGATAAAAAAAGAAAGAATTCATATCAATATGAATACCATTGGCCCTTACTTATTAAAATATGCTGGTTTAGAACAACCAAGATATTTTGATTTTCTTGAAATACTTCAAAATAAATATCAGGTAATTTATAACCATCATATCTATTCTAATAATCAACTCATTGAAGATGAAGAACAGCTAGAGACTTATGAAAACTTTCGTTCTGTTTTTTTAAGCTATCAGCATGCTATCTTAAAAAATGACAAACGATTCATTGATGAAAAATGGATATTTGATTCAAAGGATGTTTATAATAGTGAATTTAAAAAAATTAGAATAGATAGAGTGAAGGAAAAAAACAATCGCTTAGTTATTGAAGGTGGACCTTTCTATGATGGAATGCTCTTATATATTAATAATGAAGCACTAGGTTTTGATAGAATTGATTCAAAGACAATAGAAATACCGAATGAATCGATTAATGAAATCACTCATATTAAAGTATTGTTAGAAGACGATCAAGGAAATATTCTGGCAAAAGGCATAAAAGCTTTCAATATTAAATGATATATATGAAGTAATGTGTTACAATAAGTTATGTGAGAGAAAAGACGAATGTATATGAAAGGTTATTATAAATGATTGATACTTTAGTAAATTTTTTAACAGTTGAATTTGCTGTACTGTTTACAGCTGCACTACCGATTATTGAACTACGTGGTGCTATACCGGTAGGCATATCCTTAGGTCTATCACCAATGCATGCTGCGGTCTTATCATTAATAGGAAGTATGATCCCAGTTCCTTTTATACTTTATACGATTCGTCCGATTTTTAATTACTTAAAAACAACGAAAACATTTAATAAATTAATTCATAAAATTACCCATCATTCTTTAGAAGGGACTGGTGGTAAGGTTCAAAAATATGGGGTATTAGGTTTAATTGTAGTTGTTGCCATCCCATTGCCTGGTACAGGTGTTTGGAGTGGAAGTTTGGCAGCTGCTTTATTAAATATCCGTTTTAAGTGGGCATTTCCAGCAATTTTAGTTGGTAACATTATTGCAGCTTATGCAGTCATGACAATAAGTAGCGGTGCATTTCGATTATTTGGAGGTTAAGGTGATTGCATGAATAAAAAAATTGCATGGCTCTTAGTTATCCTTTGGATGGTTCTCATTTTCTTTTTTTCTAGTCAAGTGGCGACTGATTCTAATGCCATGAGTACAGGTGTAACAGTATTTATTAGAAATTTTATAAACCAGGCACTACCTAATTTAGACATTTCAATTGAGACGTTAAATCATTTAATTCGAAAAAGCGCACATTTTTGTGTCTACCTCGGTTTAGGTTTTTTATTAAATAATGCTTTTCATGTCAGTGATTATTTGAAGTTTAAAGGAAGTTTTTATGCTTTAATCATTTCCGTATTATACGCGATCTCTGATGAATATCATCAAATGTTTGTCCCCGGTCGAGGACCTGGTGTAAAAGATGTTATTATTGATTCTTTAGGTGCATTAACAGGTATATTGATTTTTATAGTTTTATTAAACATATCAAAAAAAATAATAAGGGTCTTTAATTAAAATTTGCATTTAAGAATAAAAAAATTTAATAAAATAATATTGATAACAAATAAAAAGATAATTCTTGGATATATCAGGAATTATCTTTTTTTATTTTCAACTTGACTGAATAAGTAATATCTAATTTTTCTTCTATCCCATACTCCGCTGAATTAGAATAAAAATAAAAATAAATAAAACCACAAAAAGGATTTTGGAGATTTATCTAGAATTATACTATAAGCACACAAAATGAGAGGAGCGCTTATAGAATGAATATAGATTTAGATAAAATTAGAACACATCTTTTAGGGAAAGCAACGTTTGTTGCATCAATGGTTAAAGAATCAGGTTTAA
>Ga0306868_1000673_pt1 | contig 20850 bp, 38 predicted proteins | sample AntRauTorckE6832_FD_190411 | JGI IMG/M metagenome (GOLD analysis project Ga0306868, IMG submission 190411) | Saline lake microbial communities from Rauer Islands, Antarctica - Metagenome Torckler E6 #832 (v2) (version 2) | ecosystem: Environmental > Aquatic > Non-marine Saline and Alkaline >... | reverse complement strand
GTTAACTATAACAGCCCTCATGGTGGTAAAACACTTAAAATTTACGTTTCTCGTGATCCTAAAGAGATATTTAACTTCTTAGGGTTCGATTATGAGAGATTTAACAATGGATTTAAAGATTTAGATGAAATCTTTAGATATGTGATGTATTCTAAGTATTATACACCAAATATCTTCCAATATGAGAGTTTAAACCATCAAAATAAGACCAGAAACAAGAAAAGAGCGAATTATAGAGGTTTTTTAGAGTATATTGCTGATGAAAAGACACTAAAACCGCTAGACTTGGGTTTTCCTGACCATGATTTCATTGAGGAAGGTGAAAAATACTTCAATATTGAAATTAAGAGTAAAATTAAAACGTTTGATGAGAATATTCTTAATAATAAACGTAATGACGTAACTGCAGAACGTTTAAATATGGAGATAATCCAAGAACACTTCGATATTAGTGGTAAAGAGCTTGGAAAAGCAATTACTACCTTTAGAAAAGAAGTAACTGTTGAACATAATGTGTCTTGGCAAGACTTTGTTAAGGCAAATGATGTCGAAACTATTATGGATTACTTCGGTAAATATAATAACTTAAATTTTAAACAAAATTAAATAATGGCTGAATTATTAAATGATAATAATTTCGAAGAAAAAATAAGTACAGGTATTGTTTTATGTTACTTTGGAGCTTCATGGTGTCAACCTTGTAAGGTAGTATCCCCGATTATCGAAGAAATTAGTGAAGAAAGGAAGGATGTAGGCGTTTACAAAGTAAATGTCGAGGATAATCCTGAAGTATCAGTGCAATTTGCAGTGAGATCGATACCTACCATCATGGTTTTTAAAGATGGTGCTGTGTTTGACAAGATTACTGGTAGTGCTTTCAAGGAAGATATCAATAATCTTATAGATGCAGCATTATGAAAATCATATTTCTAGACATAGACGGTGTATTAAACTGTGAAGATGCTTATAAGAATGGTTTTTGTAGAAAAAACGATGAGTATGGACAAGACTTCTACCCTCCATCTTCAAATTTACTCAATCAATTGATTGAAGAAACAGGTGCGAAGGTAGTGGTCTCATCCACTTGGAGACATTCAGGTGAAAAGATCATGAAAGAAATGTGGAATCATCGTAAAATGGCAGGTGAAGTAATAGGTGTAACACCATCTATGAGTTTTTCTACCATGCAATTTATTATTGATGGTAAAGAAGTTGACTTCTACCCTTGTAGAGGCGATGAAATCAAAACATGGTTGAACATGAATGGCTTCTCACAATGCTTCTGGAGTGAAGAATTCCAACAAGAAAGTATTGAAAAGTCAGGCATTGAAAACTTTATCATTATTGATGATGATAGTGATTTCCTCTACAACCAAAGACAACATTTTGTACATGTTAAACCATCTCCAAGAAATAAAAAGGGGTTTCATGAAGGACATTACAAACAAGCAAAAGAAATTTTAGAAACACCATTAATGAAATTATATGGATTTGTTTGATAAAAACATGAAAATCGCTAGTATTGATTTTATGAGTGATCTGTTTGATCCATATGACAATAGACGTAGTTATAGAAGCTACCATATGTCATATGCTTTCATTAAATTAGCTTTAAAATATCCATTTACTGAAATCTCATTTTTCGATCACTTTATGGGTGAAAATATGTTGACTAATATATTATATGATATCCTTTCAGATCACACTGATTGTTTTGAAATTTCAAGAAATGTAAATCCCAATGTTCAATTAAGAAGTGTTTACGGTAAGTGGTATATAAAATATAAACCAGAAAAAAAAGAGCATAGTAATACCAATATCATTTGGAATGATCTATTAAAAAAACTTTAAAGACATGCTTAAAATAAATAAAAAAACAATTACACATAGTTTTGACGGATATGGTAATTTTAAAAAGATACCAGAAGATCAACTACCCATGTTCTTATCTGATGAAATAAAGATAGCTAAAGGTGTTAAATTCAAACGTATTTTTGATTTATGTATTCTACATAAAGAACTATTTAACAAAATATTTTATTCATCAACTAGAGGTTTTGATATTGACATGTTTATTGATGAGTATAATAAAGTAGGTGAAAAAGAAAGTGAAATAACATATTTATATGTTTCTAGAATACTATCTAAATGGCATAAAGACTATTTCGATGCGTACTTAAATTTTGGTGGTATTGCTGAAAATTATACTGATGAGTATAATGATGAACCATATGATTGTAATATGAGTGTCTCATTTACACCCCTATATAGTCTTAAAAATATTGAAATAAGAGTTGATGATGCTTTCATCATTAGTGATGAGAAAAATGAAAATCTATTTAAAGATAAAAAACCAATTACATTGTTTGATTTCTTGTCAACAATTCTATATGAAATAACATGGAATGGTGCACCTGATAATAGAAACGAAAAACTAGAAGAGTTAAATACTACAGCCCAAAGAATAAAAAATGGTGAAGAAGAATTATTTGAACTGAAAGAGATTGATGGTGAAATGTATTTTGTAGATAAAGATGGTAATAAAGAAAAACTAGGTGAATAAATAAAATATGCCACAAATACTAAAATTAGGAAGCGGAGGTTTAAACGGTGAAAACTGGAAAGTTTATCATCCTGATGGTACACATATGTTTACTTGTGGTGAAAAAAAAGCTAATTGGTATTTAGAAAACTATGACCAAGAAACTGGTAAACCTTTAGCAACCCAAATAAATAACTATGAAATAAGATTAAGTTTCGAACCAAAAGGTAAAGGTTATAGAAGAGGTGAAATATTTGGTCTATCAGGTAGAAAAATAAGATGTGTTGTCAGTGGTGAAGAGGAAAGTCTACAACGTCACCATATTGTACCCTATTGTTATAGAAGCCATTTTGAGCATGAATATAAAAGTAAAAATCATCACGATGTTGTTCTAGTAACACATACTGTACATGAAGAATATGAATTACAAGCAACTGAATTTAAAAATCAGTTAGCCGAAGAATATGGTGTAGAAACACTTAATGAACTTAATCTTAAATATACTCGATTACTCTCAGAATATTCAGAAGATAAAGTTAGAATGCTTTCTAAACTTAAATCTATCTTTACCAGCTACGGTAAAATACCTCAAGATGTTATTGAAAATAATTTAAGATATGTTTCTCAGGTCACAGGTTTAAGTTATAAGGATAAAATATCAAAATATAATTATATCCAGCTTTGGAAACTATATATACTATTAAAAGATTACTATGATGCCGATGTTGAAAGATTCAAGTCTGAAAACTCAGATAAGTATGATCATGGAAAACTTTTAGTTGAAAAACTTGACAATCACCAAAAAATTGAGGAATTTGTAAAGCGTTGGAGAACACACTTTATTGAAACAACTAATCCTCAATATATGCCTAAAGGTTGGTCTGTTGATTTTAGAGTTAAAGTGGAAATATGAAAAATTTAATAATATGTCTATTCTTAATAGTATTAAGTGGTATTATTATGACTTATTTATACAATAATGAATATTATAAATAAAAGTAATACTAAACATTATATTATTGAATATAACAATTCTACTATTGTTGGAGATTCAGTTGTTGTTTTTCACAATAAAAAAATCAAATAGTTGGTGAATGTAAAATAAAACACTTAAATTAGTGTCAGTATATCAAAAAAATATTTATGGAAAATAATAGTGAGAATGTAAAAGGTTTTAATCAAAACCTAAGTAAATGGGATGGTAATGATGATCCAAAAAATAATTATAGAGATGATTGGAATATATCACAATATGGTGATCATGAAGAAGATTTTGATCTTTCTGTAAATACAATACAAACACTTAAAGCAATTAAAAAGAGACTTAGTGATGAGGATATTGTTGATTCGATGGGTGAGGTTAGTAAGTACCAACAATGGCAAGTTTCATCTAAAGGTGTTTACCAAGCAATGGGTAAAATTATTACTCATGATAAATTACCTTCTGGATACTACTCATTACAAATGGATCAAAAAGGTAATATCTATGCCAGTGCTAGAAATTTTATATATGATGACTACATTGATCTGCCGATCAAAGAATATAAAGAAATTCTTAAAGATATCGATAAATTCTGGAGCATTAAAGATAAATTTAAGGAATATGGTTTTGTTTTTAAACGTGGTATTCTTATTCATGGTAAACAAGGTCTAGGAAAATCATTTCTTATTAACGGTGTTATAAAAGATGTTATCGAGAAAAGAGAAGGAATTGTATTTTCACTTTACAACTACAGAGATTTAGGAGTCTTTCATGAATTCTTTAGAGACCAGTTTAGACATATCGAACCTGAACGTCCAGTAGTGGTCGTTATCGAAGATATTGATGGTTTATGTAGAGATAAATCAGTTGAGACTGAACTAATTAACATGTTGGACGGTGTTGAACACTCTTCTAACGTAGTTTATTTGGCAACCACTAATAACATTGATCAACTAGAAGAACGTATCACCAATCGCCCTTCACGCTTCGATAGAAGATATCATATTCAAGCTCCAAGTAAAGAAGTAAGAAAAGTATTTATTGAAGCCAAGATGAAAAAAGATGATCTGGCTAAAATAGATGTTGATGAATGGGTAGAAAAAACAGAAGGTTTTAATCTTGCTCACATCAAAGAACTAATAATTAGTGTAGTACTATATGAAAATGATTTAGAATATGCTTTAGGACATCTCAATAATATGAGAACCAAACCTAATGTAGAAGGATCATTTGCAGATGGTAATGGAAAAATGGGTTTTAATGGACAATAATAATGTAGAGAAATATAAAACAGTATTAGTTGGTTTTAATAAGAAAGACCACCACATGATAGCATCTTTATTAGATATAATTATTCATTATATCAACTATAAACATAAAGATGAAAATATTAACTTTAAAGTAACTAGTACATATGTTGTCGTTATGATGTATAAAGCTAAAGGTGTAACTAAAAAGCAGATATACAATACAATAGACAACTTCCATAAATATTATATGGAAAATTTTACTAAATTTCTAGCCGATAATGGTGGTGAAATTAATAATGATATTAATTACAATTTTTGCGAAAAATATATAAAAGAAAATGGCGAATAAAGAAAAAGATAAGAAATACATGAGATACTCAAAAGATATGACACCTGATAAGGTAGAAGATTATCTTAATGAGAAATTCAATGAAGGGTGGAACATCATCTATTATAATGAGAGAATAATGTCTACAGATAACGTATGGGTAACTGTTGTATTTGAAAGAAAAACTAAAATGTTTCTATAATAGATGAAATACTTTGCAATAATAAAAGGTGGTGACTATACCATTAATTGTGGTCTAGATATAGTAGAAATACCAGATGCTACCAACATAAATGATGTTTGATGAGGATCATAGTTATCAAAATGATTGGAAACTCAGTGATATAAAAATAATCTCAGTCTCTGATGAGCATACACTTGATGCGGATGCTTTATATAAAAGAGAAGAAGATAGAAAACAATTTGAAATTCAAAAAAAGAAAGAAGAAAAGGAAAGGCAAGAGTACCAGCGTTTTAAGAAAAGATTTAGTTAATTCATATCAGAAAACAAAAAAATTAAGTTACGTAACCTTATCGGGCTTAAATAAATATAATAAAAAGTGTGAGTTTATGGTGTCTGAAAAACAACTCTATATTGAAGATAGTGCAAGCGTTGGTGGCGATCAAACAATTGGAGATACAATCTTATTAGATGCATTATATGGTTGTGATATCTTAAGAAAGAAAGTTAACCATGCATTAGCTTATGCTCAGAATGGATACACTCAAATAATATTGTTCGATGCATTCGGTCTAAAAACATTAAATGTTCCCGAACGTGTGGAATCACTCGAACTATATGGTTGCGATCTTGAAGAAGTTACTCTTCCAGAATCATTAGTTGAACTGACTATTATTAAATGCTCTAAATTAAAAAGTATTGAAATACCCGATAGTGTAGAAGTTTTAAAACTTTCTAAAAATGGATTTGGTAATAATTTTAATATTCCCGATGAATGTAGAGAATTAATTGTTGATATAAATGCAATGGATGATGAAGTACTAAATTATTTAGATAATGATTATGTAAATATTACTTTGGTTTCTGATAATGAGACACTAGGAACGTAGTTATAATTATAAACAAACAATATTATGATTATTCTTTCTATATTCTTAATTATATGGTGCTTATTATCCTATACTGTCGCAATTTTTACTACATCAATAAGCGAATATAAATTTGAACTGTTTGATATTATAACAACCATATTGTTTCCAATTCTAGTCATACCAGTTTTTTTTTATTATTTATTCAAATAATTTTTGTATTTTTAATATTTATTCATACCTTAATGTCAAATAGTAACTTAAATATTAAATTATGGCAAAATTGTTAAAAGACGAACTTCGCAAGAAGAAAGAAAAAGCAAACAGAGAAGCCCTAGAAATCAATAAAATTATTGATGACACTAATCAGCTTCTACTTGGCGATTACCAAGAGGATGCAGAAACTAAACGTGCTCTGGGTATTCATAGTAAAGTAAGCTATGAAAATGAAATCACTGAAACAACTCATAGACTTGCAATGCATGATAAAATCTATAAGAAGGAATCTTTCAGTGGTGCTTTCATAAAAGAATTATGTAATAAGTACGATCTCCGTATCTTACCGATCAGTTCTTATACTGGTAAAGTTCCACCAGAAATGTATAAGGAAATTCGAAAATTTGGAGAAGATAATAAAGATAAGAAAGTTCAAATCTCTGACTCGAACTTCTTCATCCTTGCTCCCGTAGAAATGTTTGAAACTCGTAAAGTCAGAAAGATTCTTGATAAAGACCCAATTGTTTTCTATAGAGAAAATCAAAACGGTACTTACAGTAGAACCGTTACTCAGAAAGATGTCCTTATGAATGTCTATGACTGGGGTAATGATTTCTCACTCTTGCGTAGATTGCGTTATTTAGTTAACGATTATTGTGAATATTCTAATGATGGTATTTCTAATAAAACACGTACATTATTATTTACAGGTGCATTTCTTTTGTTAGCGATTCTTCATCTCACTGGTGCTATAGAATCATTCGGTCTAACAATGATCCTTGCAATCCTAATGGCTTTAGCCTTTATAGGTGGTACTTTAACTGAAAATAAAATTGAAGACTTATGGAACAAAGATATAAAATAAAGTATTTGATAGCAGTAACATTCTGCTTCTTACTAGGATTTGCTCTTATTAACTGGTACGCAACCATTAATAGAGAAGATGTTGTCAAAGTTAGCGAAAATAATTACTTAACCTACGATGAAGCTAAAGCCGTAGCAAGTAATCATGATCCATCTAGACGATATTATTACAGTGTGGAATATACTAAACTTACTCGTAAGTCTTTTATTCCCTTCGTCTATAACGAAGAAGCTATCACTGGCATCGACAAACAATTAATGAGTAAACCTCACGATTGATTTGTTTAAAGTTATCATCGCTGGTGGTAGAAACTTCGATGATTACCTCGCTTTAAAAAAATATTGTGACCACCTGTTGCAAAATAAAAGCGAGGTGATTATTATTTCTGGTAAAGCAAACGGTGCTGATAAATTAGGTAAACAATACGCCAAAGAAAAAAACTTTCCCATTGCTGAGTTTCCAGCCAACTGGAATGCCTACGGCAAAGCTGCTGGATTTAAAAGAAATAAAGAAATGGCTATATATGCCGATGCTCTAATCGCTTTCTGGGATTGTAAATCTAAAGGTACTAAACATATGATCGACACAGCTAAGTTTAAAGACATACCAACCAAAATATTCTATTATTAAAACATTCTACCACTAAGGAGCGAAGCGAAACGTTACCCTTCGTTTTATAAAAAATTATAAAAAGTTATGAAAAAGAAATTTAATGTAAAGATTTATTCACTTAACGAAGGTGATAAACCAAGATATATAGGTAAAACTCATGTGGTTAATAAAGAAGGAAAAATAAGAAATAGTTTATCTCAATTTTATAACGATGATGAACTACGTAAAATTAAATTATCCAAAAATTTTAAAGTCGAAGAAATTGAAACAGTTGAATCCGATAATTGGTTTGATGCTAAACTTCAACATATTGTTGACTACCATAAAAATAAACATGCTGATCTTTTAAATGCACAATATTTCCTAGATGGTAAAAGAGGATATTGGGAAGGTAAAACAAGAGACAACCACACCATAAATAGACTTGCTGAATCCAAATACGTAAAAATAGTTCAGTATGATATTAACGGTAACCTAACTAAAATATGGTACTCAATTAAAGATGCTGCCATTAATTTTATCGGTGATTATTTAGTAGTTAATGGTAGTGCTCAATCTAAACTATTCAACGCAATATCAAATAAAAATCCAAAAAAACACTTAGAGAAAGATTGCTACTGGTTTAGAGAAAAAGATATTCTAAAACATTTCTTGGTTATACCTAAAAACATTAATATTGATAACCTCTATAAATCCTATAGAGAAAAACTTAACCAAACCATTAAAAAAAATAAAGAAGCAAAACTTAATAATGGGATTTATAAAAAATACGATAAAAATTTTAAGGCTATCCTTAAAATCGATATTGTAACCAATAAGACCATAAAATTATATAAATCATTACTGGAGGCTGGAGAAGACAACAATATTCATCAATCTATCGTTAGTCAATTAGCTAGAAATATTAGACAATCAAAATATGATCATACCTATACTTTTGCTCTAACTAAACATAGAGAAAAATATAATCTGCATGATCCCAAAAATATCAATGCTATTATCCAAGTCGATCATCAAGGAAATGTTGTCGGAAGATATAAAACAAGTAATGATGCAGCTAAAGCTGTTAATGGTACTGGAAGTAACATACGTAAGTGTGCACGTGGTAAAGATAACCAGTTGAGACATAGGGAATATTATTGGTATTACGAACCTAAAATCTAAATATAAATTGAAACATAGGAATTAAATTATATGAAAAATCATAAGAATTTGCGTAAATATCTACCTGCCACTTCTCAATATCATAACGACATAATGTTTAATTATTTAAACAAAGAAAGACATGATGAACTATATCTTGGACAACACCTAATCATAAGCAGTGACGTTGGTGTTGATAAAAACTCTTTTAGTGTGATGCATGATGACTGGAAAATAAGATATAAAGGTGATGTAATTCTTAGATTTAGTCTCATGTATACTCATGGTCATACTGATGAGAATAATAACACTAAACAATATATTTTAAAATCTGCAGCCGATGATAATATTACTTTTACCACCGAAAAGTTTCATCAGTTCTCTCGTGATGATAGACTCTATATGCTTAAAAACTTCTTCTATGAGTTTACCTGCTTTGCAATGATCATGAGAAAAATACATGATTACGTTTTACGTACTCTAGACCTACCTTCTGTAGATTATTTTAAATTAGAAATGGACGATCTAATTGATAAGTATTCTAGAGATACCATAATCATAGATGAAAGACTTAAAGAAGTCTTTCAGTATGTTTATGATGCTCGTATGCAAAAAATACCTATATTAGAGAAAAATGAAATAAAATCCTCAGATCAATTAAAAGTCAATGAAAAATAAAGTATACATGCTAATCTTCGTACTGTTACTTTTTGGTTGTACCGAAGATATAAAAGAAAGTGTGGATATCACTACACCATTATTGATACAACACATGTTGCTAAAAATGGTTTTAATCGTCTATTATATTATCAAATGATAATTAAAATAGATGATGAGTTATATTCTGCAAGTGGGAATTGAGGTAAAGTTGTCGATATAGACAGAAAATTGAAAATAGATTGCAACCATATTAATATAGAATAAGCAATGAGTCAATATAACCGAGATACTAATAAAGCTTCAAGCTCCGAATGGGATATAAACAAAACTATTACTGCAGGTAAAGTACTTAACCCAATAGAAACACATGCAAGAATTGGTTTGGCTATGGATAGAATATCATATGCTGATCGAATAGTCTATGGTATCATTATATCTGGTCAATTAGGTATAAAACTTACCGATGATCTAATAGTACAGCCAATACATCAATATGATGATGAATTTGGTTATGAGACTAGAGGTATGAATGATTATCTTGTAACATTTAAAGGTAAAACAATATTTAGCTTTCATCCTAGCTACTCAGAAAAGCTTAGATTAACATTTACTTTTCCCGATGGAATGTTTATTGAAAGTGAAACCCTAATAGAGTTCTTCGATGATGATGTTAGATATCTAATGAATAATTTTCCCTTTTACTTGAAGATCATAAAATATGTTATGAACTTCTTTCTCTTAGAATTGAAACATAGTCTAGATATGCAAGTAAAAAACAATAATAGAAGATACTATAACTCTATCATCTTTTTCGAAGAACCAGTTAACGATGCCGATAGAGAAATGTCTAAACAGCTACAAGAAATACATCTATCTAATACAAGAACTGGATTCGGTCAACCTAGAAAAGAAATCACCAGACTAGAAGAAAAAGTAATTAACATAAGAAGAAAATTTAAAATCTAAACAATTATTATTATGCAATATATATCATTTAAATCTGGAGATAATAAACAAAAATTACAAAAAGTAAATCTATTAGATATTCTTCCAACACATGGAGAAGGTAGAGATCACATTGTACAAAATCTTATCAGTAAAAATAGACAAACCTATATCCCAATATTCTTAACTCAAAATAAATATTGTCATTGTCTAGAATTTCAGCCTGATCTATTAAATGATTCAAATGTGTATCTTAGTGATACTAATCCCTATAGATATGATGTATATATAAGTAACATACATGATAAGAAAGATAAGAAATTTATATTTACTATGCATTGTGAAGGTGATAATACTATCTCTTCTTTTGCTTCTATAAGCTCTTCCAATAACACAGCTTTTTCTAACACAACTTATGTCTTTGAAGATGGTATGGAAATTATTACCGATAAATATTTCACACTTAATAATGATGATATTGATTACCTTAAGGAAAAATATACTGAGAAACTAGTACTTATCTCTACCATTACTTATCTACTCACTAGAACTATTACCTCCAGCTATAATATTAATGACTATCATAATAGTGATTTCCTTGATCTTAAAAATTTAGAAAATATTGAAATAAAAGAAGAATATAGAAATATCATTAATGCTCTGTTAGGTAATGAAGAAGATAGTGAATTCTACTACAAAGAAATACTCTTGAATTATAAATCTGCATGTCAGTTAATGAGCAATGGCAACATCATCACACTACAGAATAGACCATTTAATAATATCGTTAGTGGTATTGATCTTGTCGATGACATCGATCCTAATTATAATATAGACGGTGGTAAAAACATAGACGATTTTAAAGAGTAATAAAATTATAATTTTTTATAAAAAAAGGTTTTAGCCTCTAGATTTTTCTGGAGATTTTTTTTTCTTTGTATATATAGACCATCCCCCCTTTTCTATATAGAATATAATATTTTATAATTTTTTATAATCACTTTAAGGTTAGTAATTTTTCTGAATATTTTTCTCGTGTAGTCGGCACACCCTATATAGCCCCCCCTTAGAGGGGGGGTTTTAAGGGGGGGATACCCAGCCCCCTCTGTAGGGGGTATACGTGGGCATGGTGTAACGTTCGTGGTGGTGTTTGTATCATTACCCCAGATTAAATAGTGTTGCTTAGAGTGGCTTAGAATGGCTGATATAAGTTTCTGACATATGCAAATAATATATGATAAAGTTATCCACAATATACAAGTCAAGTAAATCATCATAAAGTTATGAACAACTTATCCACAATATACAAGTCAAGTAAATCATCATAAAGTTATGAACAACTTATCCACAATATACAAGTCAAGTAAATCATCATAAAGTTATGAACAACTTATCCACATTAGGATTAGGCATAAAAAAAGGCTACCAAAATGGTAACCTATTTTAAGAACTTGTAAGGGATTATTTATTTCCCTTGTATAATTTCAAATCTATTTTTATTAACTACAATAGCTGTGATGCTGGTAAGCTTTATAGTAAGATGAAGGATATCATTCTCTACGTCTTGTGTATTTGATTTGTATTTTTTCAAAGCAGATGGATTAAAAACCTGCTCAATAAATTTGAAGTCTGCTTTATTGTTTTGGTAGATATAAAAGCTTTCAGATTTTTGGTTTCTATTTGGAGTAACTACCGCATATTGAATATGTGAGTTCCATTCCTGTGCTCCCATGCCTAAAGCACCTGCAACTATAATAACATTACCTAGCTGTGCTACAAAATCTTTTTCTTTTCCTTCTTTGTCACGTTGGTTGTTTACTCTAGTTGAGTAAGTAGAACCTAATTGAACTGGCATTTTTGTAAACTTAAAAAACTCTTTTGGATTTAAGTTTCTTTCTTTGGCAATCTTTTTAGATACCTTTGCGTGTTGTTCCGTAACCATTTCGATTGAAGCAATTGGATTACCTTTAATTGATGCTAAAAGTTGTGCTAATTCCGATACTGTAATTCTTACGTTTTTCATCTTAATAGTATTTTAAATTTTTACTTCGTTAATGTCCCTCATTAACAATACAAATATGTAGGATTAAATTTTAATATCCAAACCTTTGGTACGTTTATTTTTATTTATTATTCATTCTTCGATGAACACTATATTTTGTTCGATAAACATATTATAGGTACGTCTTTTTTTTTATTAGGTAGGTTGAAATCTACTCTTCCACTACCTTTCGAGTAATATGCCCATCTTACCACCTTTCGATGTTTGATAATATAAAGGTACTATTAATTAAATTAATAAACAAGCATAGGTACGTTTATTTTTAAATAAATATTCTTATCGAATAGTTACATATGTTCATCGATTAATTTTGTATATTCATCGAAGATTGTTTGTAAGTAATGTAAATATTCGTACCTTTGATTTGTTAATGAGGGACATTAACGGATTTAAGATTTAAAATACTATTAAGATGAGAATGATAACACAAAAAGCAGTAGCTGCATTTAATAATGCAGAATCATTTAAAAGTGGAAATACAAAGGTAATTGTTAAGCCTAATGTAACGGTATTATTATTGTTTAATAATGAGATAGCATATAGGTACAACGATCCAGAAAGAACTTTAAGCATTACAAATGCTGGTTGGGAAAGTAATACAACTAAAGAACGTTTGAACGGTTTAGATGGTGTAAGCATTCAGCAAAAAGCAGGTATTTGGTATTTGAACGGTAAGGAGTGGGAAGGTGAATTGATTGACGTAAAATAAAATAAATATAACAGTAGGTTTGCAATTGTCGAACCTACTGTTTACCTTTACAATATGTTTAACACTAAAAAAATATTAAGATGGAAAATTTTGAGACTAGAGTAAAAGAAATTGCAGGAATTTATAATGCAGGGAATGTAGATTGGTTAACCAAAATGGTTATGACCGAGGGTTGGATAAAAAGACGTATTAAACGAGGTGCAAATGTATCCGATGATGAAATACATGATTTAGTTTATTACTACGAAGAAGACTATAATGGTGATATGTTCGAACAAGCTTGTTTTCCGTCTCCTTTTGACGATCCAAAAGATTGTTAACGGTACAATGTACATTGATGGACACGTTCTGTCAATGTACTTACTTACCTTTACAATATGTTTAACACTAAAAAAATATTAAGATGAAAGTAGGAGAAGTAATTAATTGTAATAATTTTGAGACAGGTTACAGACCTTTTGATGACATGAATGGGTTTGTTAATGCTATACGTAAGAATACTATATTATGGTCATGGGGTAGTCATGCATGGACTAAGATGAATGAATATTGTTTGAGGTTCATGGTTAATGGTCACCATCATAAAGGACACGTTTATTTGGTTGTGAACGGTAGTGACTTATTTGATGCCTATTTAACAACGTCTAGAGGTACAATAAAAAGCATTGAAAAGGATATCCATATTGAAGATTTTATTGATAGGCTGGACGTTAAAATCGAACATATTGATGCATATAAGTATTAAAAAATAATGGCATATAGGTTTGCAATTGTCGAACCTATATGCTATCTTTACTTAACACTAAACCCAATATTAAGATGAAAAAATTATTAAAAGAATATGGTTTTTTTTCAGATATGCAATATTTTGAAATGATTGTAGATTCATTTATTAACGGACAGATAACACAAGCTAAAAGCCAATTTAAAGTAATGCCTAAAAAATGGCGTATTGCTTTTATTCAATCGGCTAATTCTAGCTGGAACTCGGGTCTTGAACAAAGATTTATTTCTGAATTAACTGAATTAATTTAAATATAATTCCTCATAGGTTTGGAATAGTCGAACCTTTCACTTATCTTTAAGTGTTAAATAGTACAATGTACGCTAACCACTAAATAAAAATATTATGATTTATGAAGATTTTTTATTCTCTCAATTATTTATGAATTATATTGAGAACAACAAAACTAAATACCAAGAACTTGAATATGACTTAATATTTCCCGAAGTATTGAAACATAATGAAGCATATAAAGCATCAGTCTATTTTTTAGGGATGAAGTCTGAGTATGATAATATCATAGATTACTTACATAATGAGGTAAAGTAATGTATTTCTAACCATAAATTAACTGTTATGAAATATAAAGTTGAAATTTATTGCAGTAATGTTTGCACTGGGTGCTGCTATTACAATTGCTTTATTTTATTTAATTTATCATATAACTAAACCCCTTTAACATTATGACAAAAACAGATATGAATACTACAATAGAAAATTACAGAGGAGAGCAATTTGAAGTAGAACTTTATTTTACTCAAGAGTTTAAAGGTCGTGGTGGATGGAATATCAACTGCGAAGTAACTTTTAAAAGCGATAAAAAAATATTTCGCAGATACACAACAGATACTATATTCATTGATTCTATATCTGACATGAAATCTGATGATGCTTCTTACGATGAAATTCAGGATGCGTATTATGAAAAATCATTTTCTTCGGTAGAGGAATCAGTAATTGATTGGTGTGAAGAGGTTATCGAGGCAATTGAAGAAGATGAAAATGAATAAGGAAATCAAAAGGATTGATATTGAAGTATGAGGATGGTAACGTCTTCACATATAAATATATAACTAATAAGTCTTAAGGCTAAAGGTTATACTATCATGAATAGAAATCTTTAAAATAAATATGGTGATAGGTTTGGAATAGTCGAACCTTTCACTTATCTTTAAGTATTAATAAATACTAAACCCAATATTAAGATGAAAATCAAAGGACAAAATATTACGACAAGTGAAATCTTTAGATTATTCTTACTAAAGAATAATGATTTTGATACGACTGATGAGGACAATGTACGATGGTTTAAGGAGGCTATTGATGCAAATATGGTAGACCATACTTTGGTATGGTTTAGAATGTTTAAAGGTGACACAGGAGCGACCACAGTAAGAAATATTATTGAGGATATTGTTAACCAACCATCAAGTCATAACAACCATAAATATATGGTTGAATGTTTGGAGATGGCTATTGAGAATCCTAGTGAACTTGAAATTTATATTGATAATTATTAAATAGAACAATGTACGCTAACCACTAAATAAAAACATTATGAAACCCATTAAAGAGTATAAAGAAGAAGTATTAGAAAGATTAGAGCAACTTCTTGGAGCTGGTAAAGAGAGAGATTTATTCCCTATTGACTTGAGAGCAATAGGTAGAGTGTTTGAGATAGAAAATTTACCTGATGAGATTCATACTATTAATGAGTCGGACGTAACATACGATAACAATGATAATGAGGACTGGGAGTCGGAATTTTCTGATCTTACAATTGAAGACCTTGGTAAAATCATTGACATTCTTGAAACTGTTATCGAGGATTATGATGTGGATGATGAGAAGACACAAAAAAGAATATCAAATTAAGATAATATAATTAAAGGAATGCTTATTTAGTGTTCCTTTTTTTCGTACCTTTGGTATATAATGTACAACACTAAATCCTAACTAAGATGGAAATATTAACAGAAGATCAAAAATTAAGAATTGCAGAATTAAAATAAATGGGAGAATGTTTTTTATTCCAATTATTATTCGTACCTTTAGGTATTGATTAACACTAAACCCCAATAAAATGAAACTTAATTATTTAGACCTTAGCACTTCACACATTAAAGAAGAAAATTCTAATCATGTATTAGAAACTCAAAGCACAATATTTAATGACATTGGTTTGTTTGGTTATCCATATGATTCAGGTAGTTTTATTTCAGTAGGTGAAATTGAAGAAACTGACATTGTACACCTTTTTACAACTGGTTTTGATGATGTAGCTAAAATCTTAAGGTATTGTGTAGACAATCAAATTAGTTTAATTAGATTTGATAGGGATGCTGAGATAATGAATGAATTTAAATCTTATGAGTGGTAAACTTATACAATGTACAACCCTTAAACAATACTAAAATACATATTAATTTAGAGGTATATAATGGAGAAAATTATTTCATTCAAACTAATAGAGAGATTGATTGGGATGAAGATTATGTATCATATAATGATTATGAATAATATTTGTACTTATTGTAACCTTATTACTTAAGGTTCGTATAAGTAAATAAGAGTGGTTAGTGTTTTCCATCATTAATTACACTTATATTTTTTGTTATGCACGAAAAGCCTAGTCGAATAGCTAGGCTTTTTTATTTTAAAAATAATCCTACCAAGCCATTGCTATTCCAATTATTATTCGTACCTTTAGTTTATAATAAAAGGGCGAGTGATTCACATCACTGGAAGAGTAGACTCCAACCTGCCTTAGATTTAAAATAGAATTATTCTAATATGAAATATAAAGTTACAAAGAATCGTAAATTAATTGAAAATAAATTAGGAATAGTCGAACCAATCACTTATCTTTAAGTATTGATTCAAACTAAAACAAATTAAGATGAAAGTTACTAAAGAACAAATCAAATCAAAAGTACCAAGCATAAGCAATGATGTTGCTTTATGGTTCATTGGTTCATCTATGTGTTGTACCATGCATCCCGTATATGGATTTCACCAACTAACTAAACAGCAATTCAAATACAGTACTGGTGAGTTTAAAAGCCAATTGTATGATAATATTATTTGTGCTATCGTAGCAGAAACAAATATATGTGGAAAAGAAAATATTTTTACAAAAAAACTAGGTATAAGTTTGTAAGTATCAAATTTATTTGTACCTTTGATATGTAATCAATGTACAACACTAAACCCCAATTAGGATGAAAAGAATTACATTTTTAAAAGACGACACACTACAGGTATTCAGATTAGGTACTACTACCAACGCAAAAATATCTGCTGGTAAGGAAAAGATAGTTCAAAGCTATACTTATTCTATTGACCAGTTCAACTATGTTAAGGACACGTTGAAAGCTGGTAAGAAATTAGAGCTAAAGACTTTCTTTAGTCACGATGCTAAAAACTGTTTCGATTGTCCTTTTTCTATGAATGAGAACGGTGGAGGTTGTTATACTCATAAGTTCGGACAGTACAGAGGTTTTATCGGAATGATTAAATCTTTAATCACAGAGTTCGAAAGTATTGATAACATACCAAGCTACAACAGCGAGATTGAAGCTGAATTGATTAAGATATCAACAGACAGATATGTACGTTTCGGTTCATATGGTGAACCATCATTACACCCTATTGAGGTTGTTAAAACAATGACAGAGGTTGCTAAATCTTGGACTGGTTATACTCATCAATATTTCAGAAAGCCAGAGTACGCACCATATTTCATGGCATCCGTACACAATGAGAGACAAGCAGCTACTGCAAATACAAAATTCAATTACCGTTCGTTTGTAGTATCAGATCATGATGATGTAGAGAACATTGTACACTGCCCTGCATCAAAAGAAATGGGTTTTAAATCCAACTGTTCTGCATGTGGTTTATGCAGTGGTACAAGTGGTAAAGGTAAAAAGTCAGTGCTTATATTAGAGCATTAAAAAAAAAGAGGAAATGTCTTGTATGGCATTTCCTTTATACGTACCTTACATATCTATTAAGTTCATACAATGTACAACACTTAAAATATAATCAGATGAAAAATTACAATGAAGTTTACAGAAAATTACAGCCAGTTGTTTTAGGTTATTTAATCAAGTTCACAAACAACAGAGACACCGCAGAACACTTAGCAAGTATAACAATGGAGAAAGTATTGTTCAACTTGGATAAGTACGATGAGAGTAAGTCTAAGATGACTACTTGGGCAATTAACATTGCTAAAAACGCAGCTATTGATGAGAGTAGAAAGAGAAGACTTACCACAATGTCCATTTCGGATTTTGTTGATGAACAAGGTAATGAGACTATTCAAGTTTCAAATAATGTGACACCATATAGTGAAATAGTATCAAAGCAAATTGGTCATGGTATAGATTTAGCACTTAGTAAGTTACCTATGATATACAAAGATATTGCAAATTTGTACTTTAGAAAACAATTGTCTTATGAAGAAATATCTAATGAGTTGCAAAGACCATTAGGTACTATCAAAGCAAGTATTCATAGAGCAAGATTAATCTTGCAAGATTCATTAAAAAATGTTAATTTGTAGTCCAAATGGAAAAGACAAAAAAAATAGTAGATTATAGAAGCTTTCATTCTGTATTGGTAAAACCATTCACACTAGAAGAATTGAAAGAGAGAGAGAATAAGTCTGGAGTAATCACTGAGAAAGTTACCGTCAGCTTAAGTAAGCTTATCAAATTTGATAGATATGGTTTATTTGATCATGTTTGTAAATTGATCACAGGTAGCGAATTAGGTTTAAGAGCCATTACTTATAAAGTAGCAGGTAGAACTACCGATGACAAAGTGATTATAAAAGTAACTGGAATACTTAATTACAGTGAACTAAAATGATTGTTCAAGGTATACAATGTACAAGTGGTGAACCACTCAATTTAGATGTATTAGTTTCATTGATAGGTTATCAGATAGAGCATGTGGTTACTGGTAGGATTCTACCATCCACTTTAAGATATGAGATATATACATTGGAAGCAGCATTAAATAAGCTAGGAGATGTGAATGAAGTCTATGATAACGTCAGTATAGTTGACTACGAATTAATACCAATATACGATATAGAGGTGGATTCTGGTTGGTCATTAAATATTATTTAAAAAAGGGGAAAATTAATTCCCTTTTTTTTTGCATTCTAATTATTTATTCGTACCTTTGATATGTAATCAATGTGAAACACTAAATAATAAAACAATGGAATTCGAGAACATAGTATTAAGACAAGAAATATCAAGTCGTGGTGGTGGTGTTGAAATTGACCTAACATCATTAGGATTTGAAGGAGAGAAAATGTTAACATATCAAAACTACTTAGGTGGTGGTATGTTAGGTTGTGTATGTGTTAATGACACAGTAAGAGCAAACAACTCTATAGTTGAAGAGAATGATACAAAGAAATTAGATCAAATCGGTGAAGAGTTAAAGAGGTATTTCTTTAATCTTACTAATCCTGATAGCGAGTGGGAATCTCAAAGCTATGAGCAAAACCAAAAAATGCCTGTTAGTGGCTATTAATAATGAAGTGGATTAAAGATAAGATAGTGATAAGTAAAAAACAGGCAGCACTCTATGGTGTGCTGTTTGTTATACCTTGTGGTATACCTATTATTATCTTAATTGAAGGTATAAAATATATTAGGAAACGTTTTGATAATAAATAAATTATACGTACCTTTGGTATTTATTATTAATGTATAACACTAAAAAAAAAGGAGGTAAATTATGTTAAGATTTGATAAAGTATTGACATCGGCAAAATTAATTCGAGACCGAATTAAGAACGGTGAAGACGTAAGCGAGAAACATCGTGAGTACTTTGAGAAAGCCCAAAGGCTATTCAAAGGAACTGAAAAGGAAAAGGAATTAACCTTAAACGGTTAATCCTCTTCTTTACCTTGAAGGGCAAACTTCCTATCGGAATGTTGTCCTTTTTTTAGTTTACTATAAACGAAGTCGTGAGTATCAGAACTAAAATCGAATTCTGGATTAAATTGCATTATTGATTGACCTATTGGTGTACCTGTTCTTTGGTCAGTACTAATAAGGTTTGTCTCTCCTGTTTCATCCTTATAGATAACACTATCCTGTTGATACATCTGTCCTATTTGTATGGCTTGTTCTTTTGTAATGTTTGGTATCAATAAAGAATCTTCATTAACCATCATTGTACCACCATCATCTGTAGTCTCTTGGTAACCTCCACCAAGTTCAATGAATCCTAAACCAAATTGTCTAACTTGTTTCTTTAGTTGCTCATATCTTTGCTTATTTTCTTGTGGTGTTAAGTTACCTCTATTAGGTGACAACATGGCAAAAGTACGGTCTGATTTTAAATGCTGATGTATACGACCTAAAGATGACTCAAACATCTTTTCAATTTCTTCCTTTATAATTTGTAATAAATTCATATCTTTTTTTAGATAAATACTTGTTTATTCAATAAATATTTGTACCTTTGGTATGTAATCAATTTATAACACTAAAACAATTAGAAATTATGAGTACAGAAGAAAACAATACCGAAGCTAATTTACTGGAACACGCAGTAATTAATCAGTTAGAAGCTGATTTTGATGACCAAGATTTTGATAGTATGTCAGAAACTATTGGCTTGTTATTAAAGAATGAGGAAGCAAAGAAAATCCTTATTGAATATTTAGG
>Ga0306868_1000668_pt1 | contig 20929 bp, 27 predicted proteins | sample AntRauTorckE6832_FD_190411 | JGI IMG/M metagenome (GOLD analysis project Ga0306868, IMG submission 190411) | Saline lake microbial communities from Rauer Islands, Antarctica - Metagenome Torckler E6 #832 (v2) (version 2) | ecosystem: Environmental > Aquatic > Non-marine Saline and Alkaline >... | reverse complement strand
GGGCTTACCCGAATTTAAGCTTTTGGAGAGAGCATAAGACCTAACTTAATCTACCATTTGGTATGCTTTAAGTAGGCAATTCTCTATGAATAAAGAATCCTCGCAGGCTTGCCCCGAGGAGGGTCAAAGAGTATTGAATCCAATGGTAGAAAAATATTCTAAATACTATCAAAATGTTTTAAAATGGACTGATTCAAATAAAACATATGTTAAAAGAGCAGCACAGGTCAGTCTATTAGAATCCACAAGAAGTTTTAATGTAAATTATCCTTTTAAAAAGGTAATAAAGGTTGTTAATAAATTAAAAGATGATGAACATCAGCATGTAAAAAAAGGTGTTGGCTGCTTACTAAACTATACATATTTAAGTTATTCAGATAAAACATATACCTATCTAAAAAACAATGTAAATAATTTAAATAGAACTATCTATAGGTATGCTCTCGAAAAAACACAAAAAGATATTAAAGAAGAATTAATGAATTTATAGATAAATATTTTTTATATAAACTATATATACAGTTTGATAATTTAAATTATATTTGAACAATAAATAAAAGAGTAGGTGTTAATTAAATGGAAAAACTAGAACAAAAAAATGTATCTTTAGTAGAACAATATCTAACTGATAACTGTCGTTTATTAGAGAAAAAATTATTTGACTATCATTTTAAAGGTGCAAGTACTAAAGATGTAATTTTTGCATTAAAACTCTATCAAAATAAAGATGGAGGATTTGGTCAAGGTTTAGAATCTGACTTTAGATTACCTGATTCTTCTCCAATGTCAACTTCAATTGGGCTAAGGATTTTAAACAAATTAGAAAAAAGAAAAAAGTCCAGAGAGATGATAAAAAAAGCAATACAATATTTAGAAAATACATATAATGAAGATAGGAAAGGTTGGTATGCATTATCTGAAATAGTTAATGAATATCCACATACACCCTGGTGGCATTATGACAAAGAAGAAAAAATGACTATTATAGATAAAAATTGGGGTAATCCAACTGCTGAATTGCTTGCATATATGTATAAATACAAGATATATGTTAATAAATTAGATATAGATGCTCTAATTGAGTATGCAGTAAACTATATTAATGAAAAAAGTGAATTTAAATCAGAGAATGAAGTTTTTTGTTTTATTAAACTTTACAATACATTACCAAAAAAATATCAAATTAGAATAAAAGATTCTTTATCAAAAGCAGTAGATCAGGTAATTGAATATGATGAAAATAAATGGGAAGAGTATGTCCCATTACCACTTCATTTTATTAATTCTCCCGCTCAGAATAAATTTGAAATAAAAGAAAAAAAGATACAAGCCAACTTAGATTATTATTCAAAAATAATTAAAGAAAAAACAATGATAGATCCTCCATGGGGAGATAGTTTTTATAAAGAAGGTCTTCGTCTTGCTTATGAAGAGTGGAAAGGTGTCTTAACCCTAGATGCATTAATAGCTTTGGATAATTTTAATAGAATTCTAGATAAATAAAAATAATAGAGTTAAATCTTTTTAATTTCTTTTGGAGGTTTATCAATGAAGATTAAAGTTGCAGGAATTATAATATTAATCATAATAGCATTATTAGTTGTTGATATAAATAATACAACAGAACAAACATATTTACCCACTCTAATTATTATGTATGATGATGGTCATAAAGAAGATATAACAAAAGCATTTCCAATACACCCAAAATACAATGTTCCTGCAATTTCAGCTGTAAATTCAGAAACTATAGGTAAAAGTGGTGTTTTAGATCAAAAGGATTTATTGAAATTAGAGAACAATGATTGGGAAATAGCAAGTCATGGCAAAAACATACAGCTTTAATATATAATTCAATTACTAAAGATATTAAAAAGGCAGAATAAATTATATTTGTAAATAATTCATTTTTAATAGAAACAAGTTATGATTACTATATATATAATTATATAGATGATTATGGTGAAAAAATTAGATTTAAAAAGATAATATCAAATGATAGTGAAAGATATTTTGAACTTTCTAAAAAAATAGATAATGATTATGAAATTGATAATAGTTTCATTATATTATCCCCAAAATCTAAAAATGAAGAAATAATAAGTTCAAAAAAAGAATTAGAACAGTTGGGATTAAAGATAAATAATTTTGTTTATCCATATAATGGTTTTACAAGTTCATCACAAGAAATAGTTAAAGATAACTACTATTTTGCTCGTGGAGGTAGAAGGATTGGAGAAGAATTCCCTGAATGTTTTTAAATAATTTGCCATTATTAAATTATGGTATAAAAGGAGTCTCTTTTGAAACAAATCAGCTAAGAAAAGATCATATAGATATTTTATTAAAAGAAGCTAAAAAAAGAAAAGGGCTTCTAGTCTTTTATGCACATACAGCTAATGAGAGTTTTAGTACTGAAAGATTAGAGTATATTATAAAAAAAGCTAAAGTTTTAGACTATAACTTTACTACTTTTAATAAACTGATTGGAAAATAGACAAAGTCTTTTATTAAAGCAATTATTAAAATGAATTATCATAATAAAAAGGAGTTTTTAATATGATTAGGTATCCAGAACCATTAAGTAAAGGAGATAAAATTGGTGTTACAGCTCCTTCTTCAGGTGTAACAGGAGTTTTTTCTAATAAATTAGATAATGCAATTAAACAGATTAATGAATTAGGATATGAAGTAGTTGAAACAAATTCAGTTAGAAATCAAAATAAATTGGTAAGTGCTTCAGCAAAAATGAGAGCTGAAGAATTTACTAAATTATACTTAGATAAGTCTATAAAAGCAATCATTCCACCATGGGGTGGAGAATTTTTAATGGAGATTTTACTATATTTAGATTATAAAAAGTTAAAAGAAGTAAAACCAAAATGGATTATGGGTTTTTCAGACATAAGTACACTTTTATTTGTTCTAACTTTAAAATTAAATTTAGCAACAGCTCATGGTCCTAACTTTCTAGATTTTGGAAATGTACCTATTGATGATTCAGTTTTGAATAGTTTAAATATATTAAATCAAGATGAAGAAAGTTCATTTATTCAAAACAGTTTAAAACTTTATCAAGAAGAATGGAAAGAAGTAAAGAAAGATTATTTTCCACCATATAATTTAACTGAAGATGTGAAATGGAAATTAATAGGTAACAATTCAAGTACTAAATTCAGTGGTAGATTATTAGGAGGAAATCTTGATGTGATCTGTAAACTAATCGGAACCCCTTATGCTCAAGTAATTGATTTTATAAATTCATTTTCAAATGATGGTATTATCTGGTATTTTGAAAGCTGTGAAATGGATTCATCAGATATACATAGAACCTTTTGGCAGATGAAACAAAATTGTTGGTTTAAAAACACAACTGGTCTTCTTTATGGTAGAGTAGATGGATATAATGATGTTCAAGATTATAGTTATGTTGATGCATTAAAAGATCTATCAAATATGATTAATGTTCCTATCATATATGATGTTGACTTAGGTCATAAACCTCCTCAGTTAACTTATATCAATGGAGCTTATGCAGAAGTAACTATTGATAATAACAAAGGCAAAATTGTACAGAAACTAATATAAACTTATATATTAAGAAATGAGGTTAGAACTATGCTAATTGATCTAATAAAAAAATGAGCTAGTATTAGAAACTTTTCTGATAAAAAGATTCCTGATGATATATTAGAATACATAATAGAAGCCGGTAGGTTGGCTCCATCAGGAGGAAATGAACAGCCTTGGAAGTTTGGTATAATAAATGATAAAAATTTGATAAAGGAGTTAGCAAAAGCTGCATATAACCAGACTTGGATTAAAAAAGCTCAATTATTAATTGTACTATGTACAAGAGTTGTTGCTGATCATAAAGGTGGTAGGAATATTCAAGTAAAAAGATTTCCGGAAGTAAGTGATAAGCTTATGAATCTAGATAAAGAGCTATATAGTAAACTTAATTCAGAAGAACATCAAACAAAAATTCCGGGAACCCATATGGTATTAGCTGCAGTAGAACAAGGTATTGGTTCAACTTGGATATCATATTTTGAAGTTGAAAAAGTGTCTAAACTGCTAAATATGAAAAAAGGTTATCTTCCTTCAGAAATAATCGCTTTTGGATATCCTGTGAATAACAAAGAGATGGCATCTAAAAAAAAGAAATCTGATATTGTATTTTTTAATGACAAATTTAATGAATAAAATATAAATTTTATAATTAAAGGGCAGCCTTATTATAAAAGCTGCTCTTTTTAACATTTAGTCTTAAATATGCAGGATTAATTGTCTATAAAGATAATTTAATAAATATAATCCGCATTAATAAAATTGAAAGGATTTAGGATATGTATGATAGTGACTTTGAAAGTTTAGTTTTTAATAATCTTTTTGAATATTTTGATCAAGATATTATACGAGATAAAATTAATATTATAAAAAAGAAAGATTATGATAAAGATAATAGAATATCTATTTATCAAACTCCATTTAATTCTATTATCTTTAGTTGCTCCAAATTTTATAAGAACTTAAATAGAAAAATCGATTTAGGTGATAAGAAAATAAGTATAGATCAATTAAAAGGTGAATTTAATAATCAAGGTTTTTCAAAAGAAACAAACACACACTGTTTATTTTTAAATCCTGAAAATCAAAAAAGAGTAAATCCCCCAAAAGATTATATAATCAAAGAAATAGATGAAAAATTTGAAGCTGAATTTAATGAATTGAAAACAGATTGTTCCAAACAAGACTTAAATGAGGCTCAGGTAAGTTTATCTGATGACTATATTGTAGGTTGTTTTTATGAAAAGAAATTAGTGGCTGTAGCTAGTTATTGGTATTGGGGAGATAATTTAGCTGATATAGGTATTATCACACATCCCAAATATAGGAATAACTATCTTGCTAAAGCATCACTTTCTTATTTATCCTTACAAGGGATAAAAAATGACAGAATTAATATATATAGATATGCTGCAGATAATAAAGCATCTAAAAGATTAGCTTTGGCTATTAATTTTGAGGAGAAAATGTTTATTGAAACAACTAAGTTGTTATAATAATTTAACATTTTAAGGGGGAAATAGAAAATGAATATAGGTATTGTAGTGTATTCTCATACAGGTAACACCTATTCTGTTGTAGAAAGATTTAAAAAGGAATTGGAAGATAAGGGTAATGAAGTTACAATAGAAAGATTAGAAGTAGTAGATAAAGAAGAAGTTCATCCTGGTGCTAAAAATATTCAATATAAAAGATTGCCTGAGTTAGATAAATATCATGCATATATATTTGCTTCACCAATTCAGGCTTTTTCACTTTGTACAGGAATGAAGAGTTTCTTAGAAAATATGGATAGTTTAAATAATAAAGAAGTTGCTTGTTTTATAACCAAGGGCTTACCCTTTAATTGGACTGGTGGTAATAGAGCTATCAGGCAGTTTAAAAAACTATTAAAAGAAAAAGATGCAAACATTGTTGAAACTGGTATTATTAAATGGACCAAAAACAAAGAAAAGGATATTATTAGAGTTATAGATAAACTAACCAGTAAATTTTAATAGAAGGTAAGTGTTAATAATGGTAAAAAAAAGATTAGAATTAGATAGATTTCCACGTTCAAAAAAGTATGATATTGAATTGATGTGTAAAAATAAAATAAGACCAAACTCGATTTGATTGATGGAGTTTTTAACAGAAAAGGTTGATCTTAAACTAGGAATGAGAGTTTTAGATTTGGGCTGTTGAATGGCAATGAGTTCTGTTTTTTTAGCCAAGGGATTTGATGTTCAAGTATGGTTTGCAGACTTATGGATTGATCCCAGTGATAACTATAAAATAATAAAAAAGAAGGGCTTTTAGATAAAGTATATCCCATAAAAGCTAAATACATTAGTTACCTTTTACTGAATAATTTTCAATATAATATTAAGTGTTGATGCTTATCAATATTTTTGGTACGGATGAGCTCTACTTTCTATATCTATCCAAATTTTTTTAAAAAGTAATAGACAGTTTGGTATAGTAGTTCCCGGACTGAAAAAAGAAATTGATAATAAGGTGCCAGAAGAATTAAAAGAAGTATGGTATAATGAATTTTTCTCTTTTCATTCTCAAACTGGTGGAAAGAGCACTTCGAGAAAACAGGTCTGGTTGAAATAATAAATGCCGAACAGTTAAAAAACAACTGGGAGGTCTTGATGAAGTGGGAAGAAGAACTAATGAATTCTGGTTTAGCTAAAAGAAATGGAGACTCAGAACTAGTGAAAGCAGATAATGGGAAATATCTAACTTTTCCAAGAATAGTAGCAGAAAAACTTTAATTAAAGTTGGTGTATAAAAAAATTGAATAATCAAGTAATATTAACAACAAAAAGATTGATAATAAGAAAGTTCAATTTAGATGATATAAATAAAGTTTATCAAATGAGTAAAGAAAAGGGTATCAAAAGGTGGTTACCTGATCAAGTATATAAAAGCAAAGAAGAAACTGAAGAAATATTAAAATATTTAAAATCTAGATATCGATATATACCTGATATGAATAACTTCCCTTATGTTTTTGGTTTAGAATTAAAGGAGGGAAATGATTTAGTTGGTCATATAGGATTAAGTAAGATTGAGTTAGGTATTGAAGTAGGTTATGCTATAGCTGATAGATATGCAAATCAAGGTTATGCAACTGAGGTAGTAACAAAATTTTCAAATTGGACATTAGTTAATTTTAAGTTAGATAAATTATGGGGCATTGTTGATCAAATTAATATAGCTTCAATAAATGTTTTGGAAAAATCCAACTATGCTTTAAAAGATAAATCTAAAGGAAAATATCGGTATGTATATGAGTAACAAAAGTAGGTGGTAAAAATAGAAAATAAATTAATAATAGTTGAAGGATTACCTGGTTTTGGAAAGACAACTGCTGCTAAAATTATTAAAAATATTCTAGATGATTTTGAAATAGAAAACGAACTTTTCTTGGAAGGTAATCTTGATCACCCCGCTGATTATGATAAAGTCACTCATTTTAATATAAAAGAATATAAAAAGTTGTTAAGTGATTATCCTGAGTATAAAAGTTTTATTAAAAAGATTACTGAAAAAATTAATGAAGATTTCTTTATTCACTATCATAAACAAAAATCGAAATATCAAGATGACTTTTCTGATGAAATTTATGAAATTATTTCCAAAAATGATGTATACGAATTACCATTTAAAAAGAATAAAAGACTAATTGTTAATAATTGGAATAAGTTTTCCAAGACAGCATCAAGTGAAAATAAAGTGTATATCTTTGAATGTTGTTTTATACAGAATCCAGTAACTGTTTCTTTAATTAGAGATAACAAAAACTTTAAGGAAACATTCAATTATATAACAGAACTATTAGATGTTGTTAGAAATTTAAATCCAATTTTGTTCTATATTGACCAAGAGGACTTGGACTTTACTTTTAAAAAGATAGTAAATGAAAGATCTCAAGAATGGTTAGTTTCTTTTATTGACTATTATACAAAGCAAGGATATGGATTAGATAATAACTTAACTGGATTAAAGGGAGCATTAGAAGTATTTAAGTATAGATATAGTATAGAAAATAAGATATTTAAAAAGTTAAAGATGAATAAAAATATAATTAATAATACAGGTTATAATAAAAAACAATTAAAGAAAAATATTGTTGAAAAACTGGAGAATAATATTAATAATTAATTAAACGAGGTGTTATGAAATGATATTAGGTATTGATATAGGTGGTTCTACAACAGATATAGTCTGTTTAAAAGAAAAGAAAATATTTGATCTTTTTACTGTTGAAGCAAGTGATGCAACTACTTCTGCATATGGTGCGTTAGGTAAGATGCTTACTAAAAACAATCTGGATATAAAGGATATTGATAAGATAGCAATTACAGGAGTAGGGTCTTCATATATTGATTCAACTATATTTGGTATTCAGACCATAAAAATAGATGAGTTTAGAGCAATTGGTTTAGGAGGTTCATTTTTATCAGGTATTGATAAAACATTAGTTGTTAGTCTAGGTACAGGAACAGCAATGGTTGATGTAACAGATAAAAAGATACAACACATTGGTGGTACTGGAATTGGAGGAGGTACACTACTTGGTCTTGGTAAAGGTATCTTAAATATAATAGAATTCGATGAAATTATTGACTTGGCAAAAAACGGTAATCTTCATAAAGTAGATTTAACAATTGGAGATATTTCTAATGAAGTTGTAGGAAGTTTATCTAAAAGTGTAACAGCTTCCAACTTTGGTAATGTTCATAAAGTTGCTACCAAAGAAGACTATGCTAAAGGAATCTTAAACTTAATTTATCAGACAATTGGAATGTTAGCAGTATTTGGTGCTCAAATGACAAATAATAAAAATATTGTATTTACTGGTAAGTTAGCACAGATAGAACCAGGAATTAAGATTTTAAAAGATTTAAGAGATAATAAATCATATAATCTAAATTTCTATTTCCCAGAACATGCAACTTTTTCAACAGCAATTGGATCCGCAATTGCCTTAATAAACAACTTAAATGAATAAGATAACGAGGTGTATAAAATGAGATATATATTTTGGACTGGTGGTTTGCTGATTGCAATAACCATTTTCGTGTTTTTAGTTTCTCAATTTGCAGATACATCATTCCAAAAAAAATCAAATGAGATAAGCAATAATATATTAAATAAAAGCAAGTTAGATAATATTGGTAATATTAGTGAAGATGATTTAGATAATCTACCTGAACCAGTACAAAGGTGGCTTAGATACAGTAATGTAGTTGGTAAAGATAAGATAAAAACAGTTAGATTAAAACAGACTGGTTTGATGAGGACAAAACCGGAACAAAAGGGTATGAAAACAGAAGCTGTACAGTATTTTAATACTGAAGAGCCCTCATTTATTTGGACAGCTCAGGTAAATATGGCTCCATTATTATACTTTGCAGGAAGAGATACATACCTTAATGGTAAAGGTCATATGTCAATAAAAGTTCTATCTTTATTTCCAGTAGTAGATGGAATCGGTGAAGAGATAAACCAGGGAACATTAACAAGGTACTTAGGTGAAATAATTTGGTTTCCAACAGCAGCATTGAGTCAATATATTACTTGGAAAGAGATTGATTATTATAATGCAAAAGCAACAATGAGTTATAAGGGAACAACTGCATCAGCTAATTTTGAATTTGATGAAGAAGGAAAATTAGTAGAGTATAGTTGTGAAAGATACTATAGTGGTGATGATGGGTATAGATTAGAAAAATATCACGCACCTGTGTGGGATTATCAAGAATTTTCAGGTGTTAAAATTCCTACAAAGGCAAAAGCAATATGGAGATTAGATTCAGGTGATTATGAATATTATGAAATGAAAATAACTGATCTTGAGTATAATATTAATGAAACATATTAAAATCCGATAGTTATTTTTCGAGAGGAGTCGGGTAAAAGTGAAAAATAAAAAAAGATATTTTAGTCTAATTTTAATTGTAATTTTTTTAATACTTTTTAGCAGTATCTCATTTGCACAAAATATTGAGGATGTTTATTCTGTTGAAATGTTTTTTGATGGATTTTTAGAGTCTCAGATGGAAGAATATAAGGTGCCAGGAGTAACTATATCAGTTGTAAAAGATGGTGAAATTATTTTTAAAAAAGGTTATGGTTTTTATGATCTTGAGAATAATAAAAGAGTGAACCCTGATCAAACCTTATTTAGACCCGGTTCTATTTCAAAGCTTTTTGTCTGGACATCAGTCATGCAGCTTGTAGAAGAAGGTAAAATTGATTTAGATCAAAATGTAAATGAGTACTTAGACTTTGATATTCCAAATGAATTAGTAGGTAATAAAGATACTGAAGATGTAAAGTCTATATCTGTAATGAACTTGCTAAATCATAATGCAGGATTTGAAGACAAGATAAAAGATCTTTTTGTTCTTTCAAATGAAGATATAAAACCCCTAGGAACTTATTTAAAAGAATATATGCCAGCAAGAGTTTATCCTGCAGGAAGAGAAATGGCTTATTCAAATTATGCTTCATCATTAGCTGCCTATATTGTTGAACAGGTTTCAGGTTTAACTTTTAATGAATATGTAGAAGAAAATATTTTTGAACCGCTAAACATGAATCAAAGTACATTTAGGCAACCCGTCCCAGAAGAAATTGATGGAGAAAGTTCTTTAGGCTTTGCCTATATTAATGGTGGTTATCAAAGTGACCAATTTGAATATATTCAACCATATCCTGTTGGTTCTTTAAGTAGTACTGCCAATGATATGTCTAAATTTATGATTGCACATCTTAATTATGGGAGTTATCAAGGAAGCAAAATCTTAAACTTTGATACTACTTATGAAATGCATTCACAGACTTTTACTCATCATGAAGACTTTTCAGGAATGGCACATGGATTTATTGAGATGGAATACAATGGATATAGGATGATTACACATGGTGGAGATACATTATTATTTCACAGTGGACTTTATTTAATTCCAGAATTAAATACTGGATTATTTGTTTCATACAACGGTAGAGATGCTGCAATGGCAAGAGGTTCTTTAATTAAGAGTTTTATGGATCGTTATTTTCCTGAAAAGGAAAGTGTTATACCAGCATCAGAAAGTAATGAATTTATAAATCCAAAACTTGTAGAAGGAAAATATATAATTAATAGAATTAATCATACAACTTATGAATCTATAGCAAAGTACTTTTCAATAACAAATATACAAGTTGACAGTAGCGGAAATATAATCTATAACTTTATGGGACAAACTAATCGCTTAAAACAGATTGAAGCTGGAGTATTTTATGATAATGAAAGTGGTAATAAACTATATGCTGCCGTAAATCAAGAAGGGGAAGTTAATGAACTTTGGACTAATAGTCCTAATGTATTAAAAAGGGCTTCATGGTATGAAGGTTTATTAATAAATGCAGTATTTGTTTTTGGATTTATTATCTTAACATTAATACTTTCCTTTATCTGGATAAAATCTTTATTTAGTAGATCGTTACGAAAGAAATATATTTTTGAAAAATTAATTCCTATTTTATTTGGGTTTCTAACAATAGGATTTATTGCAGCTATTGCTAAAGTATTTTCAGATATACATCCAATATATAATATACCTTATCTATTTTTACAGGATTCAGCATTATTTGATAATATCATTATGTTTATCTGGATTTTACCTATAATGTTAATCTTACTTCTTTATACACATTACAGAGTATGGTCAATTAGAACCTGGAAACTTTCTGGTAAGATTTTTTATACTATTTATACCATCTGGTCAATAGGTATTGTTTGGTGGTTGTATAATCTTAATTTATTAGTACTATAAAAGGAGGTGGTGATATCTTGGAACTAACGGTTTTGGTTGATAATAATACATCAATAGATAAGTATTTTAAGGGAGAAGCTGGTCTTTCTTATTACATCAAAGAAGGAGACACCAACATTTTGTTTGATGTAGGTTACTCAGATATATTTATCAGTAATTCACAAAAAATGGATGTAAGTATAAAAGATGTTGATTACTTGGTCTTATCACACGGACATATTGATCATACCGGAGGTTTAGACTCCCTTATAAAGTATTATTCTGAAACCTTGAAGAATAAAGAAGATTATCCAAAAATGATAGCACATCCCGACTCTTTTGAAAGAAAGTATTATAAAGATAGCACATCTATCGGAATAAATATATCAAAAGGACTTTTAAACGATTTATTTGATATTCAAGAAACAATAGAACCAGTTTGGATAACCGAAAAATTAGTATATCTAGGTGAAATAGATAGAAAAAATGATTTTGAAGCACAAAATCCAATAGGATATATTAATCGGATAGATGAAAACAGTAAGGACTATTTATTTGATGATACAGCTTTGGCATATAAATCCGAAGAGGGTTTAGTTATTATCACAGGATGTTCTCATTCCGGAATTTGTAATATAGTTGAACAGGCAAAGCGAGTAACAAACATTGATAAGGTTGTAGATATAATTGGTGGTCTTCATTTGATAAATCCAGATAAAAACAAAATGGGTAAAACCAAAAAATATATTAAAGAACTTAATTTAGAACAACTTCATGGCTGTCACTGTACAGATCTTTTGAGCAAAGCAGAACTGGCAGAAGTAAGTAATCTAAAACAAGTAGGGGTTGGTTTAAAATTAGAATATAAATAAAATTATAAAAAAGATAAAACAATAGATTTGATTTCAATTATATTTTCTATCACTATTGGCTGAATTGATTTCAGCCTTTTTTCTTACTTATTTTACTAAAGACTGATTACATTATTTAATATATTTGATACAATTAACCCATAATGTTATAAGTATCAAACATTTTAAATTGTATAAAATAATAAGTATTAAAAGGTGAGGAGAGATAATATGTCAGCCGATATTATCAATTTATCAATTGCTGATGATCATGTTTTTTTCGTCCAGGGATTAGTTTTTTTAGAAGATCTTTCTGCTAAAGATATAATGTTAAAGGAAGCTACTAAAAACCTCTTGGCTTTTAAAAATGAAATAAAATGTCTAGAGAACTGCATGATTCAATTTCTCAAGATATACACTGTATCTCTTATGGACTTAGCTCTTTAAAAAATTCAGGTTGATAAGTTGAAAATCGAAGATGAGAAAATTCATAAAATCATTAGCCATCTTGAAAAAACTGCTGAGAATACATCTAAAGAGCTTAAGTATATGATTAAAGAACTCAAATCAGCTGCCTAAAAAAAATAATCTTAACAAATGCATTAATTACCCACTGCGAGCTTTTTTTTGCAAGACAAAACATAGTTGTCGAAACAGAACTTGAAGATATTGAGAAACTCACTTTTGAACAGGAGTGCTCAATTTATAGGATTTTTCAAGAAACATGTGCTAGTATACAAAAACATTCTCAAGCAGATACAGTATGCATAAAACTAAAGGTAGAAAAGAATAGTGCTAAAAAAGTTTTTTTAACTATAAAAGATAATGGTTAAGGATTTAATATTAATGAGATAAAAAGAGGTAATGGACTTGATAATATGGAATTACGAACAAAACAGGTAGGAGGAAACTTTGAAATCAAATCCAGACTCCAAAAAGGAATGACAATAAAAGCAGAATTTCCAATCTAATAAAACTTAGAAGGTGAAAATATGAATTTTTTAGATTATATAAAGAATAATAAAGTGACACTTTTAGACGGAGCAATGGGAACAGAATTAAAAAAGAAGAATGTAATGGGTGATCCCAGAAATAACCTTGATAATAAAGAGATTATTAAAAGTATACATACCAGTTATATAAATGCTGGAAGCAAAGCAATTATAACCAATACATTTTCAATGAACAGACTATATTTAGAAAATAAGGATAAAAACTATGATTTAGAATCAATAAATAAACAAGGAGTATCAATAGCTAAAGAAGCTGCTCAGGGAGATGTATTTGTTTTAGGAGATATCAGTTCTACCGGGAAACTATTAAAACCTTATGGAGAATATGAAGAAGATGAGTTTTTTGATGTATTTAAAGAAAAAGCATCTTATCTAAAAGATGCTGGAGTAGATGCTTTAATTATTGAAACAATGGTAGATCTAAGAGAAGCACTTTGTGCTCTAAAAGCCTGTAAAGAAGCATCTGATTTACCAGTTATTGTTTCAATTTCATTTGATACATTAAAAAATGGTGGTAGAACTATCATGGGTAATTCAGTTAAAGAATGTGTTCAAAAATTAGTAGAAAATAAAGCAAATATCATTGGAACAAACTGTGGTTCACTAAGTCCAATTGAAATAGCTGAAGTTGTTAAAATCATGAAAAAAAATACTGATTTACCAATCATGGTAAAACCAAATGCAGGACAGCCAAAATTAAAAGATGATAAAACAATATATGATATGACACCTGAAGAGTTTACAGAAGGAATATTGGCCTGTATTAATCAAGGTGCTTCAATTGTTGGAGGTTGTTGTGGAACAACACCAAGACATATTGAGCATTTAAATGAACAATTATAAGTAGGTAAAAGAGTGTAAATGATGAATTAGTTTCTTGTGTTTGTATAATATATTGTAGGTTAAAACAATTTATTAATCGTCTATTTACGATTAACGATATATATGTTATAATATTAGGTAACAATTAAAGTAAAATAAAATTAATATTATATTTTTGGCTGGTGAACAAAACAAGGAGGAATTAATAATGGAAAATCATGAAGAAAACTTAAAAATAATGTAAGAAATAATTACACAGAAGTAATTAGTGAAAACCAAAGTGGCTGTGGTTGCAGCTCATCCTGCTGTGGGAATTCAGATGATACAGAAAAAAATGTAAAAGAAATTGCAGAAAAGATGGATTACAGTAAGGAAGAAATAAACTCATCTTTTGCTGAAGCAAATTATGGATTAGGATGTGGAAATCCCGGTTCAATTGCAAATTTAAAAACAGGAGAAACTGTTCTTGATTTAGGATGTGGTGCTGGATTCGATGTCTTTTTGGCTGCAAAAAAAGTTGGAAAAAATGGAAAAGTAATAGGTGTTGATATGACAGAAGCTATGATTGAAAAGGCTAAAAGTAATGCACTCAAAAATAACATTGATAATGTAGAATTTCTTTTAGGAGAAATTGAAGAGCTTCCATTAGGAGATAACAGTGTTGATGTAATTATATCTAACTGTGTTATTAATCTTTCGCCAAATAAGAAAAAAGTTTTTACTGAGGCGAAAATAGTATTGAAAAACAGAAGTAGAATTGCTATATCTGATATTCTAAAGGAGAAAGAGTTTCCAGAAGAAATTAAAGCTAATTTGGATAATTATAGTAGCTGTGTTACAGGAAGTGTTGAAAAGGAAAAATATTATTCAATATTAAAGGAACTAGAATTTAAAAATATTGAAATTGAGAGAAAGAACAATAGTGATGAAATAGTCGAAGATTGGATTTCTGGAATTGGTATTAATGATTATATATATTCTGCATATATTAGAGCAGAAAAATAAGCAAATAAACTGTAAAATATTAATTAAATGTTAGATAGTTTAAAAATATATAAGATTGGTTAAATAATAAAAAAATTTAACGGAGTGAATTTATAATGAACAAAAATAAAGATAAAAAATTGGATAAATTAGCTGAGTTAGCAAGGGGATTAAGCCATCCACATCGACTTCGAATAATTAAAATATTGGCTAAACTTCCTTCAAAAAATCAATGTATGGTTAATAGTATAGTAGATCAACTTCCAATAGCACAGTCCACAGTTTCTCAACATCTTAAAATTTTAAAAGAAAGTGGTTGGATAGAAGGTAAAATTGATGGTTCGAGAGTTTGTTACTGTATTAAAAAAGATGTTTATAATAAATATATAACGGAACTTGAACAGTTATTTAGAATTTAATAGATTAATTTTATTTGAAAGAAGGAGGGTTAATAATGGGATGTGGTTGTGGATGTTCAGATAATAACTGTAATGAAACAAAAGAAGTTAAATATATAAAATGTCCAAATTGTGGTTCAAATGTAAAAAATGTTCCTCATGATGTGTTAGATAAGTTTATTAAGAAGGAATATAAAGATCAAATAACTGATAATGAATACTATGTTTGTGAGTATCCTGACTGTAATATCGTTTATATTGATGAAACTAAACAGTCTAAATTCACTTTAGAAGATTTAACAAAACCAATTTGGTTTAAAAAAAATTCATATCCGAAAATCGCTTGTTACTGTAATAATATAACATATGACCAAGTTGAAAAAGCAGTTAAAGAAGAAGGTTTAACTAATTGTAAGGACATAATATTAAACTATAAGAAAAAAGTGATTTGTATGTGTGAGAAGTTAAATCCTACAGGTGAATGTTGTTCTGATAACTTTAATAAACTAGTGAATGAAGTATTAAAAGAATTGGGAAAAGAACCAGTTAGTAATTCAGGAAGCTGTTGTAGTTAAAAATATTTCTTGACATATATATAATATTTGTGTAATATTATAAGTAATTATAATTAAATAACAATCATTGACAGTGAACAGGAATAGTAATTAAAATGATATTTTAAGCGAGTTGGGGTTGGTGGAAGCCCAATAATATTTATTTTAATGAACCCCGCCTGGGAGTTGAAAGCTGAAAATAGTAAGCTTTGCCGGAAGTCAACCGTTATCATGACAGGTTATAAAAGTAAGAAATTACTTTTGTAACTAACAATTGAGTGGACTATTTATTAGTCAACCAGGATGGTACCGCGAGTATACCCTCGTTCCTATTTTTACTTAGGAACGGGGTTTTTTAATTTTAATATATAAATTTGGAGGTGATACTTTGAAAGATAGTAAATTTTCTCGAATTGTAATCAAAATAGGAACCAGCTGTTTAACACATCAGAATGGAAAATTAAACTATACAGCAATCGAACACTACATAAGACAGTTAGTTGATCTAAAGAACAAAGGAAAAGAGATACTTTTAGTGACATCTGGAGCAGTTGGGGCTGGAATGGGTGAACTAAAACTTAAAATGCCGTTTAATATGGCAGAAAAACAGGGGATGGCAGCTGTAGGACAGGGACTATTAATCTCATTTTACAATAAAATTTTAAGACAGTTCGGTGAACTAGGAGGGCAGGTTCTACTTACATCAAATGACATAAAAGAGTCTAATCGGTCAACTAATATCTATAATACCTTAGAAGTACTCATCAAAAATGGAATTATACCAATTATCAATGAAAACGATACCGTAGCTACTGATGAAATAAAGTTTGGTGATAATGATACATTATCTGCCCAGGTAGCCAATTTAATAAATGCAGATCTATTAATAATACTAACAGATGTTGAAGGACTATATAATAAAGTGCCCTGTAGAGCAGATGATAACCTTCAGTTAATTAACAAGGTAGATAATATAACTGATGAAATAAAAGAATGTGCTGGTGGTCAGGGGAGCATTGTAGGAACTGGGGGAATGAAGACCAAACTTGAAGCAGCTAAAATTGTAAATGGCAAGAATATTCCTATGGTAATCGGACCAGCATATAAGGACAATGTAATTACACAAATAGTTGATATGTTGGAATTAAAAAAAGAATATAACATTGGTACAACCTTTTTACCTAAAGATAGTAATTGTAAAAAAGAAGAAATAAAATAAAAACAAGGGGGACACAATAATGAGTATTAGAGAAGAGATTATTGAACAGGCAAAACTTGCAAAAAAAGCATCTTACAAACTATCAAATATCACGACTGATGATAAAAATAGAGCATTAATGATGGTTGCTGAAGGTCTTGAGAATAATACAGGAATGATTTTAAAAGAAAATGAAAAGGATTTAAAAAAAGCCAAAGAAGAGAATATGTCAAAGGCTTTTATAGACAGATTAAGTTTAAGTAGACAAAGAATAGAACAAATGGCACAGGGAGTAAGAGAAGTTGCTGACTTAGATGATCCTGTTGGAGATATTATTGAGATGAAAAAAATGCCTAATGGTCTTAAAATAGGAAAGATGAGAGTACCAATCGGTGTTATTGGAATAATCTATGAAGCACGACCAAATGTAACAGTTGATGCAGCAGTACTTTGTTTAAAATCAGGCAATTCAGTTATTCTAAGAGGTGGATCAAGTGCAATTAATTCTAATAAAGTCTTACAAAAAATTATAAACGAAAACTTAATTAAGGCTGGTTTTCCCGAAGGTAGTGTCCAACTGATTCAAACAACAGACAGACAAGCCGTTAAAGAATTAATGTCTTTAAATCAATATCTTGACCTATTAATACCACGTGGTGGTGCAGAACTAATTAATAGGGTTGTAAATGGATCTAAAATTCCTGTTATCCAGACCGGTGTAGGAAACTGTCATATTTTTGTTGATAAAACAGCGGATCTTAAAAATGCAGTTAATATTATTGTTAATGCAAAAACAACCAGACCTGCTGTTTGTAATGCAGCTGAGAGTTTATTAGTCCATCAGGATATTGCCAAAAAATTTATACCTATCATAGCTGAGGTATTAAATGATTTGGATGTAGAAATCAGGGGAGATAAAAATGCTGTCGAATTAGCTGGTAATATAAAAGAAGCTAATTCATCTGACTGGGGAAAAGAGTATCTAGATTACATCATATCTTTAAAAACGGTTAAAGATGTAGATCAAGCTATCAATCATATCAATAAATATGGTACAAAACATTCTGAGGCAATTTTAACTGATAATTATACTAACAGTCAGAAGTTTTTAAATGAAGTTGATGCAGCAGCAGTATATGTAAATGCTTCAACTAGATTTACAGATGGTGGACAGTTTGGAATGGGAGCAGAAATTGGGATTAGCACACAGAAGATACATGCTAGAGGTCCAATGGGTTTAAAAGAATTAACAACAAGCAAGTATGTCATTTATGGTCAAGGACAAATAAGGGAGTAGGTGAGCATTAATGAAACTGTGTATTATTGGATTAGGTAAAATAGGTACAGCCATGGTACAGGGAATATTAAATTCCGGTCTTTATACAACTAATGAAATAATTGGTTGTGATATCAATGTTAAAAACAGTAAAAACAATGATGAGTACAGTGGTATTGAAACAACTAATGATAATATAAAGGGTGTTAAAAGAGCAGATACAATCCTTTTAGCAGTTAAACCTCAGGTGATCGATCATGTACTTGAAGAGATCAGTGAGGATGTAAAGGGTAAGTTAGTAATCTCTATAGCTGCTGGGATCAGCAACTCACACCTTAAAGAAAAACTGCCTCTTGATGTAAGAACAATTCGTGTAATGCCAAATACACCTGTCTTAGTTAAGTCAGGCATATCAGCGGTAGCTGCGGGAAGAAATGCAACTAAAGCAGATGTAAAATTAGTTAATAAAATATTTTCAGGTGTTGGAGAAGTAGTAGAAGTCGAAGAAAACTTAATGGATGCAATAACAGGATTAAGTGGTAGTGGACCTGCCTTTATTTATATTATGATAGAAGCTTTATCAGATGGTGGAGTTCTAACCGGTATTCCAAGGGAACTTGCTACTAAATTAACTGCCCAGACCATGTTGGGATCTGCAAAAATGGTTTTAAATACAGATAAACATCCCGGTGCATTAAAGGATATGGTAACCTCACCAGGTGGTACTTCTATAAGGGGTATAGAAGTATTAGAAAAACATGGCATAAGAGGTATTTTAATTGATGCAGTTAAAGAAGCAGCTTTGAGATCAAAAGAATTAAATTCAATAAAATGATATTAAAACAAAAAGGTTATTTAAAGATTTTTTCTTTAAATAGCCTTTATTTATTAAACTTATCAAATCTTAAAAAGGAAAACATTAACATATAGAGAAATAGAAAAAAGTAAGCGAAAATAATTTTATAATAAATAAATTAGGTGAAATAGATGAATAAAACAAAAGGAATTATTATTACAATATTTGCAACAATGAGTTTTGGGTTAATCCCGTTATTTGCTAAAACAGCTTATGCCAATGGTTTTAATCCCTATTCGTTTAGTTTGTATAGGTCATTATTTGCTTCAATTGCATTGTTTATCTTTATAAAAATATATGATATAGATTATAAAGCGACAAAGGCTCAATATTTTACACTTTTCAAAATCAGTTTATTTGGTTACTCCTTAATGATGCTGTTTTTAAATATGTCATTTTTGTACATGTCTTCAGGATTGGCAATGACACTGCATTTCATATATCCAGTAGTGGTAATGTTAGCTTCAGTTTTCTTCTATAAAGAAAAGATTGGTTCAAAAAGAGTATTTGCATTAATTTTATCTGTATCAGGTATATATTTTTTAATGGGGTTTGGTTCATTTGAAACTATTAATATGTTGGGGTTTTGGTTAGCTTTAATTTCAGGTGTTTTTTATGGTTACTATATTTTAATGGTTTCTAACAGTAATATTAAAAATTTAAGTGCTTTTGTAATCACTTTTTATCTTTCATTATTTAATACCTACATACTATTGATAGTTTCTTTAATAACAAATAATATGAGTTTAAACTATAATTATAAAGGACTATTAAGTACAGTCTTAGTGGCATTGGTGTGTAATCTGTTTGGGATGGTTGCTTTTCAAACTGGACTTAAATATATAACTGCTACAGCATCTTCAATATTAAGCACATTTGAACCTATTACAAGTCTAATCATAGGTATAGTTGTGTTTAATGAATACTTAAATTGGTATCATTTTGTAGGTAGTATTTTCATAATTGTATCAGTAATTATAGTTTCCTTAACCGAACAAAAGATTAAAAATACTGCTGACAAATCAAAAATCTAAAGGGGGGGTATTTTTTGGGAAAAATTGATGAAAACAAAATATACTTTACAGAAAAACAAATAATTGATATAGAAAAAGAAAAAGATATAAATCGTGTACTTGATATCGGTGGTGGAGGAGAATCCATTATAGCTCATCTTTATGGAGATAGAGTAATATCTATTGATTTAAGTAAAGAAGAACTACTTGAAGCAGAAGACAACGATGCTTTAAAGATTATAATGGATGCCAGAAAGATGGATTTTCTGGACAATCAATTTGATTTGTGTACTTCATTTTTTACATTTATGTATTTAGATAAAATAGATTATGAAAAAGTGTTCAAAGAAGTAAAAAGAGTATTAAAACCAGAAGGTTTGTTCTTAATTTGGGACTTATCTATACCAGAAAAAACAGAGAAGATAAAGATTTCTATGCAATTAATTTGGAAGTTAGATTTAATAATAAAAAGGTAGATACTGCATATGGCACTTATTGGAAAGAAAATAGTCAAAAAATTAATGAGTTTGTAAATTTAGCTAATAAAAATAAACTTGAAGTCTTAAAAAAAGAAACAGACAATCATTATTTTTATCTA
>Ga0306868_1000662_pt1 | contig 21041 bp, 16 predicted proteins | sample AntRauTorckE6832_FD_190411 | JGI IMG/M metagenome (GOLD analysis project Ga0306868, IMG submission 190411) | Saline lake microbial communities from Rauer Islands, Antarctica - Metagenome Torckler E6 #832 (v2) (version 2) | ecosystem: Environmental > Aquatic > Non-marine Saline and Alkaline >... | reverse complement strand
ACAGTTAACCGGCAGAAACGGGCCCTTAGACCGAGGACTGTTGATGTGGGTGGCCCTGCTGAGAAGTTCTTTGCCGGTACCGCTCTCACCGGTTATCATAACCGTGGTATCGGTCTTGGAAACCTCACCCGCCAGGCGCAGTATCTCGCACATTTCCGGAGATTCACCAACGATATTATTGAAATTGTATTTCCCCTCAATTTCCCGGCGAAGATGCTTGACCTCATAGGTCAGCGTACTGATCTGCAGTGCTTTTTTGACACAGGAGTGCAGCCGGTCCTCCTTGAACGGCTTGGTGACATAATCAAATGCCCCTTCCCGAATGGCGGTTACGGCATTTTCAATGGAGCCGAAGGCGGTGATAATAATGACCGGCACCTCCGGCCTGCTCCCCTTGATATGCCCGAGAATCTCCATGCCGTTTCTTTTGGGCAGCTTCAAATCCGTGATCACCAGATGAATATTTTCATTATCAAAGGTATCTATAGCCTCCGCTCCATCCGCAGCCTCGAATATTTTGAGATTCATATCGCTGAGAAGCATTATGATGACTTCACGCATCCTGGTCTCCTCTTCAACTATCAGCACATTGGTCAGCAATGGTGTTCTCCTTGAGTATGCATGGAAAATAGAGCGTAAAATTTGTCCCCTCACCCTCTGTGCTTGTCACCTTGATCCGCCCCTGGTGGATCTTAACAATCTGGGCGACAATGGAAAGGCCCAGACCGATTCCGTCGTCACGCAGGCTGACAAAGGGATCCATTATCTTGTCCATCTTTTCGCGTGGAATTCCGCAGCCGTTGTCACTAATGGAAAGCGCCAGCCATTGACATGGTATTGCCAAAGGATCACCCGCACTCCCCCCGTCGGCCTTCTCCGGGATTTGTTGTTCTCGCTCAACATGCACACTAATGGTGACTATTCCGCCATCCGGCATGGCCTGCAGAGCGTTGAGGTAAATATTCCAGAAGGCCTGACGTATCTGGTAAGCATCGGCTTCGATGGGGGGAACATCTTCATCATAGGTGCAAATAAATTGATAGCCCTGATCCTCATAACGCTGCTGTGTCGCGGAAAGCGTTTCTTCGAGCAATCTGACCATATGGGTTTCGGTAAAACTCGGTGAAGCAGGCCGGGCAAATAAGAGAAAGGCCTTCAATGTTTCATCGAGTCGCTCGACCTCGTCAATGATAAATCGGGCCGCCCGCTCCCGCATCTGCCAGGGCCGCTCCCTGTCCAGCATCACCTGCGCTGAACCCTGGATAACTCCCAGGGGATTTTTAATCTCATGGGCAATTCCCGCCGTCATCTCACCCACCGCGGCCAGCTTCTCCTTCTCCGCCAATTCGGCATAGGTTTCTTTGAGCTCGGTAAGGCTCCTGCGCAGTGATGTGGCCATGCCGTTGAAAGAATTTGCCAGATCCCCGACAATATCAGGATCGTGAATTTCTACCTTATACTGCAGATCACCACTACTGATTCTGTCAATCCCTTGCTGCAGCTTATGCAGGGGTCTGATGATAGTTCGGGTAAGAAGATAGCTCAGGAAGCTGGAAAGTAAAATGGCGATAATCACCAGGGTTGCAGTGGACTTCTTGATAAATTGGATTGTTGCAAAATATTCAGAAAACGGCAGAGTCACACCAACGGTCCAGTCTCGTCCAGGGTAATCGGCATAGGCGGTAAAATATTCTTTGCCGCCAAAGCTGAGAAGACCAAAGCTTCTCTCTTCGCGTTCCAGGGTTTCTCGACAGTGCCGCAATAGATCTATATGCCCCTCATTCCAGGGGAGCTGAACAAGACCTGGATGGGCAATGACATGCCCCTGTTTCTTTTCAAAGATATAGGCGAATCCTTCCTTGCCGATTTCAATACTGTCGAGAAACCTGGAAAAGGCCGACAGATCGATGTCGATACCGCAGACCCCCTTTAAATCACCTTCATCGGTATAAATTGGGACAGAAACGGTAATCCCGGGTTTCTGTGTGGAGGCAAAGAGATAGACCTTCGTCCAGTGCAAATCTCCGGTCGCCACCGCCCCCCTGTACCAGGGCCGGATACGCGGATCAAACACCTTGTGGACCTCGGGAATCTGCGGCGGCACCATGGAAAACGATCCGTGGACATCTCCATAATAAATATTGACGAATTCAGGATGATCTCGGCGAAACATACTGAAATAATGGAGCAGCTTCCCCTCGTTTCTGGCTTCCACAAGTTTGTTTTCAAGCAGTGATTTGATAAGCCGTACGTTATACGTATGCTGGGCCAGAAACGATCGTATACGCCTCGCAATCTGATCGGCCGTTCCAGTGGTATACTGCTGCATCTGACCTTCCACCACCTTATAAGCCTGCAGGTAGCCGATATATCCGGTCCCGGGAATAAAGACAAAAATGACAAGGGCAAGGGCCAGAAAAACACGTACCTGAAAAGAATGTGCCGAGCGCCGCACAAGAGCTTTAATCTCCATGACCCCGAGCTCCACTCTCGCCTTTGTTGTCATTCTGTATCGCCAGAATCTCGCGGCGTATATCGCTTAACAGATGAACATTGGAAAGGCTCTCCGTCATGAAACTATTGGCCATCACCAGAGCCTCTTCCACATGGTACCTACGCCGCAGCACCAGCCGCAAAGCAAAACCAGTGGCAACATCATGCCGGTATTCCCGCCAGAGCCGGACGAACGTTTCCCAGGCAACATCGCTGGTATCAGCGTGCTTGATAATCTCCATCAGGGCGAGCGCAGCCCAGGTACTCCCCGGTCGAATATCTGTCGCACTATCACCTTGAGCATCTCCTGGATAGATAAGACTGACCCAGGGCGCGGCAGGAAGAAGGAGAACGTGTTCATGGGGATATTCCCGAACCAGGCGCCGGTAAGCTGCCAGTCCGGCTTGACGATCATAGAGCAGATCCGTGGAAATCCAGCCTGTATACCAGAGGGCTTTCGCCATTATTCCGGGGAAATCCACATATTCAGCAAGAATGTCATTATAACTCGCCAGGGCATCAAAATACCCATCCTCATGAGCAAAACGATAATCGTCACCCAGTCGCATATAGGCAAGCTCCAGAGACGCCAGACCACATAACTCCCTTTTCCGGGGATAGAGTGCAATGAACGCTTTGAGCGCTGCACGTTTCCTGTCTTTTTCGGCAAACCACGAACGAGTATAGTTGAGCTGTTCCTCGGCAGTGGCAAAAACAGGCACGGCAATGCCGTCAATGACAATGGGAGCGTGTTCTTCTACCGCGGCCGCATCAACCGAGGACCGGCCATCACAGCCGGCAATGACCAGTAATAACAATACAACCGGCCACGCCTGGAAGCGCAACAGAGCAACCACCATCACAACGAGGGTCCCATGCTGATTTTGAGCGGTGCAATGCAATCAATTGTCTCCTGGAAAGGTAACTGCTCACAGGGCACCAGATCTTCCCACGATCAGCCTGGCTTACGTATGACCAATACGCTTCACCAGCCTGATCGCGAGAATCTCCGGCACCCTGCAAGCACTTACAAATGCCGGGGGAGTTTAATTACGTCGCCTCCCCCATAAGTAGTTACCTGGAAAGATTTCCTGCGGCAACGACCCGCATTTGTCAATCATCACCATGACAGCTTGAGGCCACCATGAAAAATGGCCCTTCTCGGAGTCTCGCTTCGCTCACTTACCGTCCAATCTCTTCGTTGCGCGAGAAAATTTTATCCTCCGCTAAGCGAGGTGCGAGACTATGAGATATCAAATATATGTCTCGGCTAAAATTCCCTCACACGCCTCGACCTTGGAGAGGTAAGCGAAGACTCCGAAAAATCTCTTTTTCAAGGTAGCCTTGAGTGTATGACCATACAATTTTCCTCAATGAGAAGAAAGATGTTTTGATGAAATAATCAACTTTTCTCTAAGTGGCCTGCACAAGGGAAAAATATATTGCCACTCCGGCCCAAACAGTCAAAACATTTTGACGAAATGCTCAAGTGTACAATAATTGTGTGCAATTATGCTGTAAAATTAGAACATTACCACCCCGGCAATATAATTGCTCTAACCAGTCGTTTTCCTTTGCTACAACGCTATGCTAAAATTCCGTGTCGCCTCATTTTCTCTGTCCCCTTACCTCACCGACACATGGCACAGTTATTGCGTTATCCTTTGATATTTAGTAATATAAGATATCTTGGCTTGAAGGTATGCCCACGCTCCGCAACAGCCTTCTTTTGCTGCCTTCTTTTGACGCCAGCGTCGCTTTTTCATGCCGGGCACTGCTTCAATACTCTGCACTGCCTGGTACAGCCCATAACGGGGACATCCAAGGGAAGTGGATGCAAGCTTTGAATCGAAACGATCGTTCAACTCATTTCCACACAGTACAAGGTACTTTACAGTACAGTGCTGCCCAATGCCCCACGCAATCAGTAACCACAACACAAGGAGAGGATCCATGAAAAAGAGTTTGATGGTAGCAGCAGCAGCAATGTTCGGTTTTGCCACCACCTTCGGCGCCGTGCCGGAGGCAAGCGCTCAGCAGTTTGTCACCATCGGAACCGGCGGTGTCACCGGCGTTTACTATCCGACGGGAGGTGCCATCTGCCGTCTGGTCAACAAGGGGAAGAAGGACCACGGTATCCGCTGCTCGGTTGAATCCACCGGCGGTTCGGTCTACAACCTCAACGCCATTGCAAACGGCGAGCTGGACATGGGTGTATGCCAGTCAGACTGGCAGTATCATGCCTACCACGGTACCTCCAGGTTCAAGGATGCAGGGGCCAACAAGGATCTGCGCGCCGTTTTTTCCGTCCATCCCGAGCCCTTCACCGTTGTCGCCCGGGCCGATTCCGGTATCAAGAATTTTGATGACCTCAAGGGCAAGCGCGTCAACATCGGCAATCCCGGTTCCGGCCAGCGTGGCACCATGGAAGTTGTCATGGAGAAGAAAGGCTGGACCAAGGATGATTTCAAACTGGCCTCGGAGCTCAAGTCGGCGGAGCAGTCCGCGGCACTGTGCGACAACAAGATCGACGCCATGGTCTTCACCGTCGGCCATCCCAGCGGGTCCATCAAGGAAGCCACCACGTCCTGTGATTCCGTCCTGGTCAATGTCAATGATGCCGATATCAAAGAACTGGTTGCCGGAAAGGATTACTACCGCATGGCCACCATCCCCGGCGGCATGTACCGCGGCAATCCTGAAGACACCACCACCTTCGGCGTAGGCGCCACCTTCGTCTCCTCGGCCAAGGTCTCCGAAAAGGTTATCTATAACGTGGTCAAGGCGGTATTTGAGGACTTCCAGCAGTTTAAAAAGCTCCATCCGGCATTCTCCATTCTCAAAAAAGAAGAGATGATCACGGACGGTCTCTCCGCTCCGCTGCATCCCGGCGCCAAGAAGTATTATGAGGAAGCCGGCCTGCTGTAGTCACCCTGCCGCGTTTTTTTGGCAGATCATTGCATGAGTAGTAGCATGCACACTCCGAGGAAATCTCCTCGGAGTGTGCAGTATCTCGACTTCAACTTCGATGGATGAAGCACCCCCTATACCACGGACCTCTTTTTACAGGGAGGCGACAATCACGGACACATTCAAGGGAGATTCAGCACGATGAGCAAGCCCAGTGATACCAAACTGTCTGGAGATCAGATTCATGACATGCTCGCCCAGGCGGATACCGGCGGGCGCCATCCCACCGGCAGCTTCCCCCGGATGGTACTGTTTTACATCCCCCTTGCCTGGACGTTGTTCCAGCTGTGGTATGCCTCGCCGCTGCCCTATATGTTCAATATTTTCGTGCTCAATTCCTCCGAGGCGCGCTCCATCCATCTGGCTTTTGCCATCTTTTTGTCCTATACCGCCTTTCCCACCCTGAAATCATCGCCCAAGGACTACATTCCCTTGCAGGACTGGATCATCGCTTTGATCGGAGCTTTTTGCGCGGGCTATCTCTTTTTGTTCTACAACGAGCTCTCCGGTCGTCCCGGCAATCCCACCACCCTGGATCTGGTGGTTGCGGTCACCGGTCTGATCCTTTTGCTCGAAGCCACACGCCGGGCCCTGGGGCCGCCGCTCATGGTGGTGGCCACGGTATTTATCATCTACACCTTCGCAGGCGCCTATATGCCCAATGTCATCGCCCACAAGGGCGCCAGCCTGGTCAAGGGCATGTCGCATTACTGGCTCACCACCGAGGGTGTCTACGGTGTCGCCCTGGGGGTTTCCACCTCCATGGTCTTTATGTTCGTGCTGTTCGGTTCCCTGCTCGAGTCGGCCGGCGCCGGCAACTATTTCATCCGGACCGCCTTCGCCGGACTTGGCCATCTGCGTGGAGGTCCGGCCAAGGCAGCGGTGGTCTCCTCGGCCATGACCGGGCTTGTGTCCGGCTCCTCCATTGCCAACGTGGTCACCACCGGAACTTTTACCATTCCGCTGATGCGCAAGGTCGGCTTTTCCGCGGAAAAGGCGGGCGCCATCGAGGTGGCTTCTTCCACCAACGGCCAGCTCACACCGCCGGTCATGGGGGCCGCCGCCTTTCTCATGGTTGAATATGTGGGAATTTCCTATGTCGAAGTAATCAAACACGCCTTTCTGCCGGCGGTGATCTCCTATATCGCCCTGATCTATATCGTCCACCTTGAAGCCTGCAAGCTCAATCTTCAGGGGATGAAACGAAGAAAGCCCAACACCCTGAGCCGCAACCTGCTTAATTTTCTGATGACCATCGGGTTTCTCATCATCGTTGGCGGCGCCACCTATTACGGTCTTGGCTGGATCAAGACGGTGGCAGGTGATGCCACCCTGCCTATTGTCTCCGTCCTGCTGGCCATCGCCTATGTCGCGCTTATTTATGTCGCCACCAAGGTCCCCGAGCTCGAGCTCACCACGGAGATCACCGAACTGCCGCCCCTGGGAGCCACCGCCCAGGCCGGCTATTACTTTCTTCTGCCCATCGTGGTGCTGATGTGGTGCCTTACAGTGGAACGGCTGTCGCCGTCATTGTCGGCCTTCTGGGCCACCGTTTTGATGCTTTTCATCGTCACCACCCAGCGTCCGCTCAAGGGGTTTTTCCGCAAGGCCGGTGGTGCTGAATTTTCCACCAAGCAGGGACTGCTCGATCTCATAACGGGCCTGGTTTCGGGAGCCCGCAACATGATCGGCATCGGTGTGGCTACCGCCGCCGCCGGTATCGTGGTAGGCACCGTCACCCTGACCGGCATCGGCCTGGTTATGACCCAATTCGTCGAGTTGATTTCCGGCGGCAACCTGCTGCTCATCCTGTTGTTCACCGCCATTATCAGCCTGTTGCTGGGCATGGGACTACCCACCACCGCCAACTACATTGTGGTCTCCACCCTGATGGCGCCGGTGATCGTCAATCTTGGCGCCGAAAACGGTCTCATCGTGCCCCTGGTGGCGGTCCATCTCTTTGTCTTCTACTTCGGCATCCTGGCCGACGACACGCCACCGGTGGGCCTGGCCGCCTTTGCCGCGGCCGGTATTTCGGGTGGCGACCCGATACGCACCGGTATCCAGGGATTTGGCTACGATATCCGTACCGCCATTCTGCCCTTTATCTTTATTTTCAACAATGAAATTCTGCTCATCGGTATCGAAAACTGGCTCCATCTCGTTGTGGTTATAGCCGCGGCCGTTTCCGCCATGCTGATCTTTGCCGCGGCCACCCAGCAGTATATGCTCACCCGCAACAAGGTCTGGGAATCCCTGGCAATGCTTTTTATCACCTTTATTTTGCTTCGCCCCGGCTATTTCTGGGATAAGGTCTATCCACCCATACTGGAGAAACCTGCCACCGAGCTGGCCGCCATCGTCGGTGAAATGAAACCCGGTTCCCAGCTACGCCTGAAGGTGGAGGGCGTGGATTTCCACGGCAATGAGTATGGCAAGACGCTGATGCTGCAGGTCGGTGACGAGCCCACCGGTAAGGAACGTATCGACGCCATCGGTTTTGAAACCCGGGTGGAGAACACAAAGGTCATCGTCGACAACGTCGCCTTTGCCGGACCCGCTGAACGAGCGGGGATCGACTTTGACCAGGAGATCGTCAGCATTCAGACGGATGCTCCGCGTCCGCCCAAACAGCTGATGTTTATTCCCGCTATTGTGCTTTTTGTGATAATCTATCGGCTGCAGCGTGGCAGAAGCAAAAAGGAAGCACTCATATCACAACCTTCATAACCACGGAACGCACCAGGGAGACACCATGTTGAAAAAAATTCTTGTTCCCATCGCCTTTTCCAAATACTCCGAGGGCATTATTACCTATGCCGCCAACCTGGCCCGGCCCTTTGGCGCCAGGCTGATCATCGTTCACGTTGTCGACCAGCGCGATATCGAGGCGGTTGAGCGTATTTCCAGTTACGGTTATAAGGTCGATGGCGACCGCTATATGGCCACTATCCAGCAGGAGCGTATCACCCAGCTTAAAGAAGTGCTTGGCGCAGTGGATATCGATGAGTCACTCTATGAATACCGCTTTCTAGCAGGTGACCCCGCAACCGAACTTTTAAAGCTGGTGGTGGCGGAGGAAGTTGACATGGTGGTGATGGGCAGCAAGGCCAAGGAGCTGCGCCATATCTTCACCGGGTCCGTGGCCGAGAAAATATTTCGCCGGTCTCCCGTGGCCGTTGTCTCCTACCGCAGCCCTGGTACCACCCGAGAGCTGAAGAAAAAAATTGCCAAGGAGCTGGAGGAGTAGACCACGGAACTCGGCCGGCAATCATTTTATACTTCCCCAGTCACAAACACGTCACCGAAGGTAATATTTGAGTATTTCCTCAAACTCAAACCTATCTGATTGATTTTAATATGTTACCAGCACATCTTCCCAACTTCTATATCAGCTTTTTGACTATTTAGTCATCATTCTCTCGTCTCACCATGCACTGTATTTATGAAATACCTCCATTTGTGTTTAGTACGATTCTACTGATATAATGAAGATGCAACTCCCCCTGGTAAATTGTATTTTTTTTTGGTATACAATGTTTGTTGGTGCCGTGAATAACCGCGGTACTGGACAGGGCAACGTCGTAGGTGAAAAATCACCGCATTGCACGTGCATTCATGTGCTTTTTTATACATTCATTACTTTCAGGCACACGAATTGCGAGTTGCTGCACAACCACAGTCTGGCCTATCGCGTCAACGGGATACAACAAACATCACAGAAGTCCAGATGATTCGTTTTGATCCAACCGCGCCAAAGGGCCTGCACTACAAGGGATACTTGGATCCTAGAGAGCGCTAACCAAAGAGGAGAGGCATGGCCAAGCAAAAATTAAAAGAGCTGGTGATAAACAGGGACTGGTGCAAGGGATGCGGCATTTGCGTCAAGTATTGTCCAACCCAGGTCCTGGAACTCGACAGCATGGATAAATCAATGGCCGTCCGGCCTGACGATTGTATCTGTTGCAAAATGTGTGAACTACGGTGCCCCGATCTTGCCATCGAGGTCATCACGGAACAGGAAGAGGACAATGAAAAATAATATTCGATTTGTACAAGGCAACGAAGCCTGTGTCGAAGGGGCACTCTACGCCGGACTCAATTTTTTTGCCGGCTACCCCATTACCCCTTCCACAGAAATCGCTGAAGCACTCTCCGGACGACTGCCGAAGATGGGGGGGAAATTCATTCAGATGGAGGACGAAATCGCCTCCATGTGCGCTATCATCGGAGCTTCACTCACCGGCCACAAGGTGATGACCGCCACCAGCGGCCCCGGTTTCTCCTTGAAGCAGGAGGCTATAGGCTATGCCTGCATGGCCGAGATTCCCTGCGTCATTGCCAATGTTCAGCGAGGCGGGCCATCCACCGGTAATCCCACCCATGTAAGTCAGGGAGATGCCAACCAGGCCCGCTGGGGAACGCATGGCGACCATGGCATCATTGCCCTGACGGCCTCCAACCACCAGGACATCTTCAGTATCACCGTAGATGCCTTCAATATGGCAGAAACCTATCGCACACCGGTCATTTTGCTCCTCGATGAAGCCATCGGCCATCTTCGTGAAAAATTGGAGATTCCCGAACACGGCAGTCAGCCCATCGTCGATCGGCTACGAACTTCGGTGGGCAAAGGTGTCGACTATCACCCCTATCTGGCCAGGGAGGACGGCCGGTTGCCGATGTCTGACTTCGGCGATGTCCACAGATACAACGTTACCGGCTTATTTCATGACATGTGGGGCTTTCCTTCGAACAATCCCACGGTGGTCTATGAACTGCTGCATCATCTCGTTGACAAAATCGACAATAATGTCCATGCCATCACCCGATTCAAGGAGCATTTTCTCGATGATGCCGATTACATTCTGATCTCCTATGGTTCTTCGGCCAGATCAGCCATACATCTGGCTAAACAGCGCCGTAATCGAGGTGAGAAAATAGGCGTTCTTGAACTCCAGTCTATCTGGCCCTTTCCCACAGCCATGGTTCGTGAAAAATGTGCCCGGGCCAAGGCGGTAGTGGTGGTGGAAATGAACATGGGACAGATTATGGCCCAGGTGAAAAGTAGTGTCGATAAGCCGGAAAATGTCTTTCTTGCCAACAGGATCGACGGCAAACTTATCACACCGACTGATATCAAACAACTCCTGAGGGTTATCCAGGGGAGAGGAGTATAGCATGGCTCTAAAAGATTACTTACGGCAACGATTTTTTCCGCATATGTGGTGCCCCGGCTGCGGCCACGGCATAGTTCTCAACTCCCTGATACGAGCGATAGAGGAGCTGAAGCTGGACAAAAACGACATTGTCATGACTTCCGGCATCGGCTGTTCCGCCAGAATCTCCGGCTATGTCGACTTTCACTCGCTGCACACCCTGCACGGCAGAGCACTGGCTTTTGCCACCGGCGTCAAACTCTCCAAACCTTCGCTCAACCTCATCGTTCCCATGGGAGACGGCGATGCTCTTGCCATTGGCGGCAACCACTTTATCCATGCTGCCAGAAGAAATATAAACATCACCGCCATTGTCATGAACAACCGCATCTACGGCATGACCGGCGGCCAGTTCTCCCCACTGTCCGGCTGCGGCAAGAAAGCAACCACAGCACCTTACCTGACCATCGACCAGGAGTTTGACGTGGTCAAATTAGCCAGTGCTGCTGGTGCCTCTTTTGTCGCCAGATCAACGACCTACCACGCCAAGGAAGCCACGCAGTACCTGAAAAAGGCCATCGAGCACAAGGGGTTTTCCGTGGTGGAGATCCTCTCCCAGTGTCCGACCCATTACGGTCGCAAGAACAAAGAAGGGGATGCGCCTGATATGCTGGAAATCTACAAAGATACCACCGGAAAACTCGGTTCCAAAGCCTTGGAGAAAAATCCCGATCTTATCCCCCGTGGCATATTTGTTGAGGAAGAGCGCAAAGAATACTGTGAGGAATATGGCAAACTGGTAGAAAAGGCCATGGGAGGTGCACGATGAAAAGAACACGGCTTGTTTTTTCCGGCTCCGGCGGCCAGGGCGTCATCACCGCGGCCATTATCCTGGCCGAAGCCGCCGTCATCCATGAGGGCATGAACGCCACGCAGTCGCAGAGCTACGGTGCCGCCGCCCGGGGTGGTGCGACACGTAGCGATATCATTCTCAGTTACGAGGAGATCGATTTTCCCGGTGTCATCCAGCCCAACATTCTGGTCTGCCTTACCCAGGAAGCATATAACTCATTTGCCTCCATCATCAGACCAGGCGGCACACTGCTGACCGACTCCCGTTTTGTCGAGCAGGCCACCAAGGTGGATGCCAGGCAACTTGAACTGCCCATGTATGAGCAGGTCATGGAACAGATTGGTAAACCCATCGTCTTCAACATCTGCGTACTCGGCGCCCTGGTAGGGTTGACCGGCCTGATAAAACCTGATTCTCTGCTTGAAACAATCAAAGCCAGAGTACCAAAGGATTTTATCGAAATGAACGCTCGAGCCTGCGAACTCGGCATCTCCATGGGTGCTGATTACTCCATGCGCTAAAACACCACATCCCTTGCCTTTGAAAAGCTAAGCTCTAGAGGGCAAGGGTGCCTTAAGGCCACCTTGAAAAATCAGCTGATTCGTTCGAATTTGAGGAACAGTGAAAAAAACCACAGACCATACCAATCATATTTTCATGCCATGTATTACCTGGAGGTTAGTTTGATTTCAATGCGACGATTTTCGCGATAGGCAGCCTCGCTATCGGCAGGGTCAATGGGGTGATATTTGCTGAAGCCGGCAGCCGCCATGCGTTCTTCGGGGATCCCCTGGGAGGCAAGATAACGCACCACGGAAACAGCACGAGCCGTGGACAACTCCCAATTTGAAGCGAATTCAGCCGAGCGAATGGGCACCCGGTCGGTGTGGCCGTCGACCCGCAAAATCCACTCCAGATCATCGGGAATGCTTGGAATCAATTCCCGCAGCAGCGAGGCAAGCCGGCGCAGCTGATCCTTGCCGGGCTCTCCTAATTGCGCCGTACCTGATCCAAAAAGCAGTTCGGCCTGGAGCAGAAAGCGATCACCTTCGATCTTGATGAACGGGTTATCGCCAACGATTGTACGCAAACGCCCGAAAAAATCAGAGCGATAGCGCTCAAGCTCATTGACCCGCCGGGCAAGCTCAATATTCAGCCGTTTCCCCAGATCCTCTATTTTTTCCTCCTGTTCCAGCCGCGTGCTCTCAGACTGATCAAGGGCCAGGCGAATCTCGCTGAGCTGATCACGCAGCTGCCGGATCCTCTTGTTGAGCAGGGCTACTTCAGCCCTGGCATCGGCAGTCAACTGTTGTTGTTTATCAAGGCTCTCCTGTTGCTCGCCGATGAGGGCGGAAAGCGCCTGAATGCGGATATCGCGCTTGTCGATGTTCTTCTGGGCCAACACCGTGCGCTCCTCCTCCGCCGCCAGCCGGGCCTGCAGCGCCTTGCTGCGATCTCGCAGTGAGCGAGTCAGTTGCTGCTCCCGGTGCAAAGAGGCCATGGCCTGTTCGATATCCGCCTCAAGCTGGCGCCGCAAACGCTGCAGGGCATCGATGTCCTGCTGCAGGCTGGCGATGTTGCGCAATCGCCGCTCCATCTCCTCTTGATCCTCGGCCCGCAACCCCTTGAGCTCCTCGACCTCTCCGCGCAGCCTGGAGCGATCGATCATGAGCGACTCAACCTGATCACCGAGTGCCGCAATTCTACTGGTCAGCTGCTCATTTTTGCTTTGCTCCAGGCCAAGCAGTTCGGATATCTCGGCGATGCGACTGTGCAGTGACTCAATCTCGCTATTCTGATCGGAGAGAACATAACTGAACAGAAACTGGGAAAAAGTGAAAATCAACAGGACAAAGATCACCACCATGAGCAGCGCGGAGAGCACATCGACATAGCCCGGCCAGATACTGTTTGATTGACCGGAATTTCGTGACTGGATAGCCATACCGCTCTCCTATTGCCCCGCTTCCCTGTTGCCGCTATCTGTCGATCCGTTTTCAACCTGGTTTTGCTGCAGCAACGCCTCCATATTACGATTGGTCCGGCGAAGCTCGACAAGCACTCGGTCCATGGACTCTCTCCCGCTACTCATGGCAACCTTTTCATCATCCCCCAGGGCCACCCCTCCGGCCTGGTCCACCAGCTGGGTCACTCCGGAGAGCCATTCCTCAAGCTCGTTAAAAAAGCGGTTCTGGGCATGGTTTGCCTGAATATCGAGAAATCCAAGAATCAATGAACCGCCAAGACCAAACAACGAAGAACTGAAGGCCGTCCCCATGCCGGTCAATGGTTCCTGCAGTCCGGCCTTCAGGTCCTGGAACAGAAGGTTAAAATCCCCGCCCCCCACCTCCAGACTGTCGATCACCGAACTCACCGCGCCTATGGTGCCGAGCAGGCCCCAGAATGTGCCTAGCAGGCCAAGAAAAACCAGCAGGCCGATGGTGTAGCGTGAAATCTCACGGGATTCATCAAGACGCCCCCGGATGCCCTCAAGGACCGTGCGCAGTGACAGTGCCGACAGGCTGAATTTGTCACGATGCATGCCCTCCAGATGCTTGGCCAGCGGTTTGAGCAGCTGCGGACTGTCCGCCACTGACAGTCCGGAGGTACCGGTCCGAAATATTTCTATCCAGCTGATTTCCGGGCCCAGCACGATAACCCTTCGAACATTGAGCAGAATTCCGATGGCCAGCGCCCCCAGTATAACCAGGTTGAAGCCCCAGTTGGCCATGAAGGAACGTTCCAATGGTTCATAGAGAAAGGCGCACACCACCCCCACCAGAGCAAGGTAGAAAAACATCATTATCAAATAATAGCGCAGTATGCTCATGTAGTAGCTCCTTTGCAATTTCAGCTCGATGGTCAAGAACTATTTTGCGACTTCATACTATTTCAGCGAGCTGCTGGTTTTCCATACAAAAATATTCTTCACAATCTCAGGATCAAGGGCCAGTTCCGTGTTTTCAAATTTGATACAAAAGGCAGGGCTTGTCCGATGAACCATAACCTGCACTCCCGGACTCAAACCAAAGGAGAGCAGCTGATGCAGATTTGAATGGCTCCCGGGCTTGATATAGGTTATGCGGCCCTCCTCTCCCGGCGCCAGTTCCACCAGACTGGTCACAGTATTGACAACCTTGGTGGCATTATTGAGGCAGCAGCTTCCCGGTGGAATAGGTTTGCCGTCGGGACAGAGCTCGGGGTGCCCCAGGAGTGTACAAATGGACTCCTCCACCTGCTCCTGAAGAGAATGCTCCACTTCGCAGGCAATTTTGTCCATGTCGCTCTTTTTGACCTTCAGTATAGAGGTCACCAGCACCTCGGCAAGCCGGTGCCTGCGGATAATCGCTTTGGCCAGCCTGTGGCCTTCATGGGTGAGGTACACTCCTTCATTGTCCGACATGACCAGCCCGTTCCGGGCCAGCTCGGCAAGCTCACTGTCGGTGAATTGAATTGTGCAGTTATCCCGTACCACCTTCAGAGTCGTTTTATGCTTTTCCTCCGCCAGCCAGATGGCTTCTAGGATTTCCTCATGCCGTTCATTTATCATAGTCGCACCAGCTATCACGAAAAGCTCACTCCCAGATAGAGGCATACATTGTTGACCAGACTGCCCACCAGTATGGCCCAGAGAAACACACCAACATTTATCGCCAGCCCCGCCTTAATTCCACGTTCTTTGAACAATACTATAAAAGAGTTAATACATGGAGCGACAAATGTCATCACCAGTAGATTCACCACAAGCTGCAGATTGGTATAGATATGCCGGATGTGTTCAAGCTCCGCAGCCCCACTCTCCCTGCGTATCATGGTCTTGATAAAGACCTGGACACTTTTCTCCGGAAGCCCCATGACATGGTGTATCATCGGTCCAAGGGTATGTTCAAGCAGGCCCAGGCCACCGACACGCTCGAAGAGAAAAACGCCCAGTGAAGCAACTATAAACACCGGCAGGGCTTCGAGCATGAAAAAATATGTTTTGGCCACTGCCATTTTCAAAACGGCCAGCGGCTTGGGCAGACGCATCGGCGGAATTTCCAGAAGCAGCGGGGAGCGTTCTCCGGGAAGTATCGTATTGGCCAGATAACCGGCAACAATAATCTGGCTGAAAATGATGCCAAAGACGGTGATCGTTGCCGAAACTGGCATTTTTTCCAGGATGATCAGCATGACGGCAATCAAGGGAGCACACGGCATACAGAGATAGAGCAGGAACGAGACAATATTTTTTTCTTTGTCGTTATTGAGCACCCGTGTCGTCAACAGCGCCATTGTAACGCAGGAAAATCCCATCACCAATGGAATAACCCCCTTGCCGTTGAGCCCCAGCTTTTGAAAAACGCTATCGAGCAAGATTGAAATCCTGGGGAGATAGCCGGAATCCTCCAATATGCCAAAGGCTATGTAAAAACAGAAAATGACGGGCAGCACCAGCCCCAGCGCCAGAAACACCCCGGTGGGAAGAATGCCGAAATTAGGATCCATGATCATATCCCGGACAAACGGGCTGGGCAGGCGGTCGGTAAACTGCGATACCAGCGGAAACAGCATTCCCTCAAACACCTTGGAGTTTAGTGTGTCAACCAGGAAGGTCGCCCCGAACTTACCAATAAAAAAATACATACCCAAAAGAACCAGAACGGCGATGGGAATCCCTGTTGAGAAGGCTGTACACATATCACCGAACTTCATAAGCAAAGAACTTTTTGGCGGCGGTTCGGCAACCTGAACCGCAGCCGTTATCCTTGAAGCGATGGTGTTGTACATCTCCGACAGCAGATGCCTGGCATGATTGGGCGCATCCTCGTAGTATTTATCCACCAACGCCATGCACCTCTTCAATGCCATGGCACCATATCTGGATTCGACGTAGCGACGAGCATCCATGTCGTGGTGGAGCAATAAAAGAGCAATACCCCGCGGTGCGATGTGGTTGCCGCCCAATATCTTCTCCACATCCTCCAGCAATTTCTCAAGTGCGGGGGGGTAGGAAACGGCAAATTTCAGCGGCCGAAGATCGCCCAGACTCGCCCGCAACTCACGTATCCCAATGCCCTCCGGAGCTATTGTCGTTGTGACTTCAACCCCCAGCAACTCCGCCAGGCGTTCCCTGTCTATTGTGATACCTCGGGAGGAGGCCTCATCCATCATGTTGATATTCAACAGTATGGGCAGGCCAAACTCGCCATACTGGAGAGCAATGGCAATGGAACGCTTAAGATTCTTGGCATCAGCAATAATGATAATACCGTTGATTTCATCGCCGTAGTCTTTGCTGTTTTCATTGCCATTTGCCTGGGCAAGAACAATTCGGCGCGCGGCCCGTTCATCCTCATTGTTGGAAAAAATAGAGGCCAGTCCCGGGGTGTCGTAGAGAATCCCCCGCCCCCCTTTAATCTCCCCGCGGCAAACAGCAACAGTTGATCCCGGAATATTGACAGGACGCACCTTCTTGGTGGTCAGACTGTTGAATATAGAGGTTTTTCCGACATTCATATTGCCAATCAGCACATACCGGTACATCTTTATCGGACCCCGCTGCGTCGGTATATCACCTGCAGTCTGCATATTATTTGGCACTACCATTTTACTGTCTTCTCCTCCTTTTCCTGCTCCGTGAAAAACCCGGCCTTCTTCCCTTTCAAACACATCCGAAGCGACCAAGCATCGCAAGAGTTTACCGAACCTGATTTTCTTTACAAGCCCAAATACTGATGTATTGTAAAAAGCCCCGTGTTTGAAAAATACCATCGAAATCGAAATCGAAATCGAAACGTAACAACATTTGAAATTATTGCCGGAAACACGGTATAAGGAAAGAGCACTTATGCAACAAGGACGATTTTAACGTACGGATTTAACTTACAGATACTATGAAAGTCTTTTTTCACCACAATTTTTATACTGAGTATACCGGAGACCCGGCGGCGGAAAGCGGCCGAATGGAGGCAGTGGTCGAGGAAATCGGCGACCTGGCCGAGTTCATCCCCTGCATACCGGCCACGGAAGAAACCCTGCTTGCCGCCCACACCAAGGCGCATCTTGAATACGTCAAAGACGAAGAACTCTTTGAGATCGCCGCTTTAGCCGCTGGCGGGGCAATACAGGCCGCCGAAACCTCCATGGAGGAGCCCTCTTTCGCCCTTATCCGCCCACCCGGACATCATGCCTCGGCAGGCAGCTGCTGGGGCTTTTGCTACTTCAACAACATGGCCGTCTCCCTCTACCACCTGCGCGCCAAAAAACTTATCGACCGGGCATTCATCCTCGACTTCGACCTTCATTACGGCGACGGCAATGTCAATATTCTCGGACAGGAAGACTGGGTAGAGATCCTCAACCCGGAAGCGCCTGACCGCGGCGCCTATCTCGAAGAGGTGCGAACCGCCCTGGCAAAAACCCGGGCAGATGTCATCGCCGTTTCAGCCGGATTTGACAATCACCTCAATGACTGGGGCGGGTTACTTCACACCAGTGACTATACCACCATGGCACAATGGGTCCGTGCCGCGGCAGTCCGCAACGGCGGCGGCTGTTATGGTATTCTGGAAGGGGGCTATAATCACAATGTCCTGGGTGGAAACGTCCACGCCTTTCTCAAGGGGCTACTGACGACACCATAAGAGTCATTTCCCGGAAGCACCCCATTGGCTTTCATGGTGCAGCTCACGCCTCACCCGCTCAAACCAGATCTGCTGTGCTTGCGGATCGAAATAGAGTGAGGTGTCTTCATCAAAGTCCGTATGCGTTTGCATATCCTTGTCCACTCCTTTACGCGACACCTTCTGCACCTCGCTCAAGAGCTTGGCCCGCACTTCCAGAGGGGAATTCCCAAAAGCAAGATACTCTCGTAATTCATTGGAATGCAGACGATTCAACCGGCGGGCACCCAATTCTGCAAGATCGAAATGAATCTGTTCATGCTGGAGAACATAGCTCTTTCGCTTGTTAGAAACCCTGGGATTCCACCATGAACATTGTGGATCAAAAACGGCCTGAAAGGTAATATCGGTAAACTTGCCGACATAGACTTCCCGGTTGGCAACAACGCCGCGGCTTACGCGCATCTCCGTATTTTCCGCCGGCACAATGCGTATACATGCGCGAGCCTGGATATTCCGGCTGTAATGCGCAACCTTCTCCGGCAACGAATCAGCCTGAAAATCGGCAATTGTGAGGCGCCGATGGGCAAAACTGTTTTTCCTGCTCATCGTTACTCACGGAATATTTCAGCGCACCCTGCTGTAAAATCTCCCTCTGTTCTTCACTGACCCCTCTGGGGTCAAAACGGTTTTGCTGGTGCAGCCTGTACAAGTGTTCAAACTCCAGGTCATCAAAATCCTGCCAGTCACCGCAGCGCCGAGCCCATGCCGAAACTGTTTCATCGTCACCCTGCCTGTCGCGGTCAGCGAGGCTGTCAAGCACCGCAGTGAGGGGAGTGACCACCCGGGGAAAAACGAGTATTTCATCCGATGCTGAAGTAAGCCCGGCACGTTCCATCTTCATGCGCCGATAAATTCTAAATGCCAGAAAAAGGGTAAGGAGAACCACCATACCGGAATAAAGAGCGGTATAATCCCTGTCGCTACCCATGCGAAACAATGTGTACTTCTGTTTGAGAAGATTATAAATATCACCGATTTCCTCCAAAAACGAAGCATTTTCGGCATCGAGCGACAGCCATTGCCCCGGCGTTGTGTCAACCACAACCCAGCTTCCGTCGACATAGGCCTCCGCCCAGGCGTGGGCATGGCGATCGCGAACTATATATTTATTTTCCAACTCGGATTTCTCATCAACGGCATAGCCAATGGCATACCGGCTGGGAATCCGCATATAGCGCAGCAGCAGCGCGGTTGCCGTGGCATAATATTCGCAAAAACCGCTTTTTTGCCGTAACAGGAAATTGCCCAAGGGCGTTTTCTGATCTCCCCGGCCGAGCAGATCAAGAGAGTAGCGAAACTCGCCGGCAAAGAACTCCCTGATGGCTGCCAGCCTGGCGGAGACACTATTGCTGGATGGGCGTATTTGGCGATACACCTCCCGCAGGGCATAGAGCTCGCTTTCAGGCACAGTGAGATGAGCGGCATCCGGCACATCGATTGGTCTGTGCATGGATGGTTTATAGCGTATTGAGTATGGCACAATCTCTGCCCCATCGACAATCTTGACGCTGCCGTTGCTATGCTGCTCCAGGCGAAAGAAAAATGAGCTCTTCAGGTGATAGCTCCCCTGTGGCTGGGGAAGCATCCCCTTTTCCCGGGGAAGATTGAGTTCGACGTTGATGCGGTTGCCCGATTGCAGAGGGGGTTCCATCAGCTGCCATTGCCCATTGCCAGTGAGAGGAAGATGGCTATAGCCCACTGAATTGCCACGCCAATCTCCTTTATAGTACGTTGTGAAAAAGGCTTCCTTTAAAAGTGATGGCGGCGTCGAGTCGCTCTCAACAAGCATGACAATTTTCCCGGAATATTTCAGACTACCGGTATCGCCAAAACTGACATGGCTCTTATAGGGATCGGCATGCATGTTCTGGTAATAGCCGCGCAGCAATCTCATGGAACTGCGCATCGCATAATTGTATCCGCTGCTTACGGCCAAACTGCTCAGATAGGCGGTAGCAATGGAGAACAGAAGCACAACAATAAATATCCAGGGAGGAGAAGAACGTCCCCGGTTGCACCATAACAGCACGGCAATAATCGCCGCCGTTACCGGAAAAAACCAGAAACCACGGCTATTGGCCGCGGCCGCGGCAAACACGCAAACCATTAGGTAATATACCCTGAAGTCGACAGGACTATGGGTATAGGCCTGCTTTTTTCTGCCAAGCCTCGTACCGATGGTCAAAGTATCACTGCCGGAATAGAGCTGCGCCAGAAGGAGCGGGGCCAGCGAAAGCGGCAGCCAACTTGCCGTCATCCGCAAAAAACCGGTAAAATCGTAGTTCAGCAGCACGAACGCCACCGACGCCAGAAGGACAAGAGAGGTAAGATCGGATATTTTGACAAAATCATCTTCATCAAAATGGAAGCGGGCGTGAATGAAGAGGGGACTCTCCGCCATCAGGGCAAGGCCACAGCTTATCACCGGATTGCCGCTTTCAACACCCCAGAAGAGAAGGCTGGCGCCTATGAGAAGAGGAGGGATCTTCATAATCCGGCAAGCTGCTCCTCCACATGAGCGGTTTCAATGATTGTGAGCGGACTCTCCAGCTTGAATGCCGCCGTTTTCCTCTGAAAGTCTTCACGATTCTCCACCAGCACGATTATTTTGAGAGAAATATTCCGTGCAGCAAGAGAGTTAATGAGCTCAAGGCGGCCATCATCAAGATCTATGAGCACAAGAACAACTCCGGATAGCAGTGCAGCCTGGCTTTTAACAAGGCCTGCCAGCTCGACAAAGGATGTATCCCGGCAGATGGTCACCGAGGCGAGCATTTCGAGCATGCGCTGGTAGCCGCCCACACCGCTTCCCGCACTGCAGGTAATACATTCATCACCGACAAAGAGCAGATCGAGGATGGCATTAACGCTGTCCTGGGCCAGCAGAATGGAAGCGGA
>Ga0306868_1000658_pt1 | contig 21106 bp, 18 predicted proteins | sample AntRauTorckE6832_FD_190411 | JGI IMG/M metagenome (GOLD analysis project Ga0306868, IMG submission 190411) | Saline lake microbial communities from Rauer Islands, Antarctica - Metagenome Torckler E6 #832 (v2) (version 2) | ecosystem: Environmental > Aquatic > Non-marine Saline and Alkaline >... | reverse complement strand
TGGTTGTAAAGATAATGTGATATCCGACATTATAAACACAAGTTCGTGCGTGAACCAAGTTATTTTTGTTGCCCATAGCCATCACCTCTCTTACATATAGTATATTATTAATAAGTTATAAAGTCAAGTTTAATAAGAGGTTGTTGATGTTACATATGGTATGACAAAATCAAAACCGAGCATATTCATCACCCATTTGAAAAAAGGGTAGGTTCTTTGCTCTTTATTCCTAAATTTATTTCCTTTTTATAATAATCATCTGTTAATTCATATATTACTTCTTCAAGCTCAAAAAGATTATTCTCCTTAATTTGAAAGTTATTTTCTGAATAAATCCACTTATCAATACTATTATCTACTGCTTTTATTAAAACAAAACTATTATTTTTACCCATCCAGCCCCCAACATCCCAACCAAGGGAATATATAATATCATCCATATCTATCACATCCTAATGTATATATTATTACATTATATTAGAAATCCTTTATTAAAAAGAAAAAGACTGCTTAATTTGAGCAGTCTATTAACTAAGTATTTAGATTTTATAATATAAATGGATAGTAAAAATAAAATACAATAATCAAGGTATTAACAATTGTAACTGCAAATAAGGACGGCCAGATACTATCTGTTCGAGCTGCAGCCCAACCTCCGATTATTCCTCGGCCAAAAAATGAATATCCAACAAGAAATATATAATTTTCTACTGGTGGTAAGTTAAAATTTAAAATTACAATAAACAATAAAAAGATAAAGGCCTGAATCAATACTCCCCAAAACTTATTCATTTTTAGAGATATGTATTGAATTAAAAATCCCCTAAAAAATATTTCTTCTGCAAAGATTAATATAATAAAGTTTGTTAAAAAGAATCCTCCAACCCCTTTCCATCCCTCATATCTTGTTATCCAATAGTAAGCAGGATCAATTAATGGACTTCTAATTGTTTTATCAATTACAAGCCTAAATGTTCCGGAAAGCGGTTCTAAAACAACAAATATTGCAGCCAAAAAGATAAGGTTTAAAAGAAACACTAAAAGAAATTCACTGAATTTTACCTTTGTAAAACCAGCATACTTAGAATCACTTGATAATAAAACCACAAGAAAAGTTAAAGAAAGCCAAATAATAGTATATAATGGAGTATCTGTTCCAAATAGTTGTGATTGGTAGAATAATAAAAATAATGCTGCAACTGTCCATACATAAAATAATTTTTTACTCATTTAGTTCACCCCAGTACAAAAGATTTTCTTTTCATTTGGGGACATATTCTAGTGTGTTTAATCAGCATATTATGTTAGTAGTATATCATAAATTGCAAAATATATCTATTTTTATACATAATATTCATAATATTACTTTATTCTATATGGAAATTTTTAAAAACTGGTTGTTCTTTATTACTATAACAAAATTTATATTTAAAAAACAGTTAAACCCCAGAGTTAATATCTGGGGTTTAATAACTTTTTTAAGTTTTAATATATTTTTAATACCAAATTTCTTCAAGTGCTCTTATTGTATTTCCACCGATTACTTTTTGAATCTCTTCATCAGTATAGCCGTGTTTTACAAGCCAGCGTATTATATTTATTGATGCTTCGGTTGGATTTTCTAATCCCTTTACATACTCTACTTCTTCAAACTTATCTCCACCAGCATGAGTTCCTTTTATTGATAGATGTTGAGCATATGCGTGGTGTAAACCAACATGGTCACCATATAAAGTATCTGGACCAAAGCTTACATAATCAATACCTACTAAATCTTTAATATATTCAAAATGTTCCATAAAAGAATCTATTGAATGATCTGTATTATTTTTGGTCAATGTAGTATGAGGAGCTGCTTCAATACCGATTACTCCACCTTTGGCTGCACAGGCTTTAATAACTTCATCAGTTTTAAGTCTGCGGCTGTTCCAAAGTGATCTTGCTCCAGCATGTGATATAAATACTGGTTTAGTACTTTTCTCAATTACATCCATACAGGTCCTATCACCTACATGTGAAATATCAATAGCCATTCCAATTTTATTCATTCTTTCTACTGCCTGTTCTCCAAAAGCAGTTAATCCACCATCTCTTTTTTCTTTTAGGCCGGATCCAAGACCATTTGATTCACTATATGTGATTCCCATTAGCCTAACACCATAACCGTAAAGAATTTCTATTCTATCTAATTCATTTTCTATCATTGCTGCACCTTCCATCGTAGGTATCAATGCTAACTTACCATTTTCATGGGCAGAAATGATATCATCTACATTTTCACACTTTACTATATAATCCTGATGAGCAATATCACTTAATCTCATTCCAAGGTCATATAGTACATCATTCCACTTCCAACCGTGTTTTGAAGTTATTGCACAGGTACCATCCATAAGATTATCAAATACAGCATCTAATGGTGAGTTGGCTAAAGCTTCATAGGCTGTAAACTGTCGTCCTTCTCGAGTGTAATCAAATACTTCATCCATATCTTCAGGAAACTGAACCGGATGTTCATGAAGAGAGATCACTAATGAATCTCTCATTAACTTTTTAGTTCTTTTTTCCTCTTCTTCAGTTAATGGTATTAAGTATTGTTTAACCCTCTTATTTTGATCTGCAAGTTCAAACGAACGATAATCAGAATCCGGGGTTAAGTATTCAAACGATTTATATCCATCATATTTTTTGTTTAATCCCATTTTTACAACTCCCTTAGTTTATGCCCCATCAAGGAGGAGGTCTATGATGGGGCTAGTTAATTATATTGTCTTAATTACTTCTTATATACTTCTGATAAACTCTGTGGATCTACAAGTCCTTTAAGATCACTGGGATAAACTGTAAATCCAGCAAATTCATTACTGTATGCAAAGTTATATTCCTGTACATAAAGAGTTACTACAGGCATTTCTTCAACGAATTCCTCTTGGAATGCATATAGGTTCTCAAGCATTACTTCTTCATTAGAAGCAAATCTGGCATTTTCCATATAAGTATCTAGTTCTTCAGAATCTAAACTCATAAAGTTTAGATATGCTGTAGAATGATATAGTGTATACATGGAATCACTTGCTTCATCAATGATTCCCCATCCTCCTAAGTTTACATCAAATTTCTTTTGATTAAATAGTAGGTCACTATAAGTTGATTTTTCAAGTGGTTTTAACTCTAACCTTAAACCAATATTTTTATAGTTCTCAGCTAAGATTTGTGCTGTCTTTTTAAGATACACATCATTACCATCATAGATCATTTCTAATACTACATCTTCACCATTTTCTGGATCATTAACAATACCGTTTCCATCTGTATCTTCATAACCGGCTTCTGCTAATTTTTGTTGAGCAGCTTCAGGATTATATTCAGGTAATTTAGCTTCAGGATTTAAAACATCCTCATATACTGGAGAAACAGCTGTATCGATTAACTGCCCATCACCCTGTAGAGCCATACCAATGATTTTTTCTCTGTCAACTGCTGTTGCAATTGCTTGTCTTAGGTTAACATCATCTAAAAACTTATTATTATAGTTAAAGCCCATATAAACAAAACCTAAACTAGGTGTTTGAACAACTTCAAAGTCAGAATCTTGTTCTAGTTGAGCTGCCTGTGAACGAGGTATATCCTTAGCTGTTAAATCAATTTCACCTCTTTGTAAGGCTAATACCATTGTATTTACATCTGGATAAACTCTAAATGTTACTTTATCTAAATATGGTCTGCCTTCAGGTGAATCAAACCATTGATCTACACTTTCTAAAGTATAGTACTGTCCTCTTTTAAAGTCTACTAATTTAAATGGACCTAAACCTACAGGATTTTCGTTTGTGAAATCACGGATACTTTCAATATCTGAGAAAATATGTTTAGGTACTATTCTCTGCCAGAAACCAAAGGTACCAATAAATCCTGGATAAGGCTGTTTTAAATTATATACTATTGTATATTCATCTGGTGTTTCAACACTTTCAACTTGATCAAATACATCTGCCTGCCATTGTAGTTTCTTTTCATAAAGTATTTGACCGGTAAACTTAACATCTTCTGATGTTAAAGGAGTACCATCCTGCCATTGAAGGCCTTCTTTTAACTTGATTGTAACTTTTGTTCCATCTTCAGATGTAATAATTTCATCTGCTATATAAGGTACTTTAACACTTTCTTCGTTCATAACCATTAAAGTTGGATATATATTATTTAAAATCCAGGATCCAATTCTATCATTTGAAATAAAGGGGTTAAGTGAATCCGGATCAGTTGTAATACCAATTGTTAAAGTCCCTCCGAATTTTTCCTCTTGAGCCACGACAACACCACTAAACACTGCTGTAAATAAAACTAATAGTAAAAATAAAGATAAATATCTTTTCATTTTTTTATTCCTCCCTGCTCTTATTAAAGTTCTTTTCCATATCTACTCAAAAATTTCCCTGCACCAACATTCTCGACTACTCCTTTATCTAAAACAACTTTACCATTTACTACTACATTATCAACTCCTTTTGCTAAAGTTATTGGTTTGCTGTAATCAATTGTATCCTCATCAGGATAGCTAAAGTTATCAAAATCAATGACAGCTATATCAGCTTTAAGTCCTTCTTTTAGAAGACCTCTATTTGTTAGTCTAAATTGCTGAGCCGGTAGTGAAGTTAATCTTCTAACTACCTCTTCTAATCTAACCCCCTTATCAGTCATTAATTTATAGAATATAGGGAATGCTCCCCTCCTAAACAGTTCATACCATGCGCCAGGATCATCGGTTTCACCAAATATTCGATCAGATCCTACCATTACTAATGGATTGTCACTAACACTATCTGGATACTCTGTTCCTGGAAAGTCATCACGGTTCATACCTCCCAACCAGAGAGTGAAATCAAGATCATCATCAGCTAACATATCTAATAATAAGTCGTCTGGATCTTTTTCTTTTGATTTAGCAATCTCTTCTATTGACTTACCTTCAAGTTCATCGTCATTAGTGTTAATGACATAAATATTTGAACGATCATCTCCAAAGATTACTGCATCTTCTAATATTTTTTCTCTACCTTTTTTATCTCGCAGAGCTTTTTTTACACCTTCAACACCTTGTTCAAAAAGATCGGACGATAATGCCATAATAAACTGCAGCATTCTATCTTTTCTTGTACAGTGACCACTACTCTTTGGTATAGTATCAACCGCTATTTCTACTCCTTCATCTCTTGCTTTTAAAATTTCATCATAGGCTTCTGGAACAGTTGGGGTTAAATGAGAGACCTGAACCCTTACATCTGCCTTTTTACCAATCTCTATAGCCTCTTTTACTGCTTTTAGTTCACCTTCATAGTATCTTATATGAGAAGTATAAATACTATCATATTCTGCTAAAACTTGAGCTGCTTTAACTAGTTCATCTGTTTTAGCATATCTGCTGGGAATATATGAAAGTCCGGTTGACATTCCTAATGCTCCCTGTTTTAGTCCAGTTTCAATAATCTCTGTAATTTCTTTAGTTTCCTCATCAGTTGGTTCTCTATCTTTTGAACCTCCCATTACTGACCAGCGAATTGTGCCGTGTCCTAATAGAACTCCCATGTTAAGATTAAAGCCTTTTTGTTTTACTAACTCAATATACTCACTTAATGAACTCCATTTGTGTTCGTTATAATAATCTTTTGCTTCAGTTGATACCAAACCATTTTTATACATATATTCAAATACATTTTTAGATTCACCAGGTGTAACTGAATGACCACAGTTCCCATTAACTATTGTAGTAACACCCTGTTTTAAAAAGTCTTCAAATAGTCCGCTTTCTAAAACTACCAATTCTTCATGTACATGAGGATCAATAAATCCAGGTACTACTGTCTTACCTGTTGCATCAACTACTTTTTTAGCATCAGCATCAATTTTAGTAGCTATTTTTTTAATCTGATCACCAACTACTGCAAGATCAGCTTTAAAACCTGGGTTTCCACTCCCATCTACTATAAATCCGTTTTTTATAATTAGATCATACTCCATACTCTCAACTCCTTATATTATAAAATCATATCTTCTAATTCTTTGTTATACTTTGTTAATATCAGTGGTTTATCATTAGTAACAACTACAGTATCAGAATGTCTAAATCCGGCAAATCCATCAATATATATTCCGGGTTCACTTGATAAAACCATACCTTTTTCTAAAACTGTATCGTCACCTTTTTCAACCCAGGGTGGTTCATGTTCTTCTAATCCTTTTCCATGTCCTGTTCTGTGTCTAATATATTCTCCAAAACCAGAATCTTCAATATAGCCTAAAACTTCTTGATCTATCTTAGAACATTTGACTCCCGGCTTCATCATAGAAATTCCAAGCTCCTGAGCCTCAGACATTACATTAAAAGCCTTTATCTTTCTAGAATTAGGTTCACCAATTATAAAGGTTCTTTCACACTCAACCCGGTAACCTCGATAATTAGCACCACAGCTTAAAATTAAGTTGTCTCCATTTTTCAGCCTGCGATTTGATGGTAAAGCATGAGGTAAGGAAGTTCTCTCACCACTTGGTATAAGACCACCTGCAGGTCCACCAGGAACATAGATGATTTCATCTAATTCATTAACCATTTTAGCAACTGTAGCTGAGGTCATTTGGTCTAAAAGCTCTATTTCACTTTTGCCCACTTCTACATGATCTGCTCCATATCCAACGATAAAGTCTGCATATTTAGCTGCCTTTTTTAAGTAATCAACCTCTAGATCAGATTTTATTTCTCTAATTTTTGAAATATAATTATCTACAGAAATATTGTTTAAATAATTTTGATAGAAATTATATTTACCAAATGATAAACTATCAAATACAACATTTTCAATAGTGTTATTAGTACTTTTAAACTCTTCAATAATATATTCATCAAGATTAAAAGTACCCGGATATTCAAAATATGTTATTAAGTTATCAATAGATTTAAGTCTGGTTGCTTCCTCTTCTTCTAATAAAGGTACAGCTAAACTTGTTTTTCCCTCTTTATCGATCATACAAACAACCGGTCTTTCTGATGAAACAAAAAAGTAGTCTAACATATAAAATATATTATATGGATTTGTGATTATATATCCGTCAAATCCATTTTTATTTAAATATTCTACTACTTTGTTTTTTCTTTTCTCTAACTCTACTTTTATTTTTTCCATTTAATTACCTACCTTTGTCTCAATTTTGGATTTAGTGCTTCTCTTATACCCATACCAATAAAGTTAAAGGAAATTACAAAGAACATAATTGCTAAACTGGGAAAAAGTGAATACCACCAAGCAGATAAAAAAGAACCGCTTTGATGAGCATTTTCCAGTATTTTACCCCAACTCCAGGTTAAAGGATCACCCAAACCAAGAAATGAAAGTCCAGCCTCTGATAAAATAGCAGTAGCTATGATAATTGTCATATTAACCAAGATTGGTCCACTAACATTTGGAAGTACATGTTTAGACATTATCTTAAAGTTTGATGCTCCAAGTCCTTTAGCTGCATTTATATACTCCATATTTCTTACCGACAAAGTTGAAGCTCTGGTTATCCTTGCTAACTTCGGCCAGCTAAATAGTCCAATTACAAGGGCAATGTTTTTAATATCTGAACCGATCACGGCAGCCATTATAATCATTAGTGGTAATACAGGCAATGTTAAAAATACATCTGTTAAACCCATAGCTAATGATGAGATAAGTCCATCAAAGTAACCGGAAATTAACCCAATCGGTACTCCAATAACTAAGGCTATAAGTACAGTTAAAAAACCCACCTGTAATGAAGTTCTAGTTCCCCAAATAACTTGAGAATATATATCAAGTCCCATATCATCGGTTCCAAAAGGATGTTCACCAGAAGGAGACCTAAGTATAGTACTGTAGTCTCCATATCCTGAAACCGGTTCTGCTATATAAGGAGCAAATACTGCTACAACGACGATCAATATTACTCCCATTAAACCAATAACACCTAATTTATGTTTAAAGAATGTTTTTATTATCTTTTTTAATAAAGTTTCATGCTTTTTATGTTTATCTGTCTCCATTTTAACCCACCTCCTAGATACTTAATTCAACTTTACTCTTGGATCAAGATAAGCATAAACTAAGTCAGTTAGTATGTTCATTGTAATAACACTTACAGCTAATATTAAAAATGCTCCCTGTAGTACTGGGAAGTCCTGTTGTCCAACTGCTTCATAAATCATTCTACCTACTCCTGGAAATGAAAATATTGTTTCCGTTAAAACAGCTCCACTTACCATTCTACCTAAAAGCAGTCCAGCCATTGTAACGGTTGGAATTAGAGCATTTCGCACAGCATGTTTCCAAACTACTTGTTTTTCTTTAACTCCTTTGGAACGCGCAGTTCTTATATAGTCTTCACTTAAAACATCTATCATAGAAGCTCTCATATATAATACATAATTAGCTAAATATATCAAAGTTAAAGTAAATACAGGTAATACTAAATGCATTACAACATCTTTAAATAATGTAAATCCCTCAGCACCTGGTGTATATGCACCACCGATTGGAAAGATTGGAATCTGATATCCAAAAAAGTACAGCAATGTGATACCTAACCAGGGTATAAATATAGATATTCCAAAAATAGTGAAAGCATTTATTAAATGATCTAAGATAGAACCCTTCTTATATCCAGCAAAAACACCTAAGGGAACACCGATAAACATTGTAAAAAGTTGTGTTAAACCCATAAGCAATAATGTCCAGGGAAGTCTGGTTAATATGACTTGAGTTACTGAGGTTCTATAAATAAATGACTGCCCTAAATCTCCTTTTAACATCTGTTTTAGGTATAAAAAATACTGTACAAATAATGATTTATCTAACCCAAACTCTTGTAGAAGCCTTGCTCTTGCTGCTTCACTCATTCTGGGATCAAGCATTATTGTAGTTGGATCTCCCGGCATTAACCTTAAAATTAAAAATGTAATCGAAACTGCTATTAATAATGTTATTAGTCCTCTTATAACCCTTTTTAGTAAATAATTAGTCATTATCAATCCTCCTTTACTTTAACTAATTAGACCAGGCTTTATTTAATACTCTGATAATATTTTTACCCATAACCTTATTTATATCTTCTTTAGAATAGTTATATTTAATAAGCCATTTTAATATATTTTCCACACCTTCTGCTGGGTTTTCTAAACCTTCTACATACTCAACCCTTTTATGGTCTTTGGTTTGTTCATCTATTGACATATTGGAGCTAAATAAATCGTGTAAGCCAACATGGTCACCAAAAAGTGAATCAGGACCAAAAGCCAGATGATCAATTCCAACCAGATCTTTTATATATTCAAAATGTTCCATATATGAGTCCAGATTATGATAGGGATTATTTTTCGTTACTGTAGTATGAGGGGCTGCTTCTATCCCAATCACTCCACCATTTTTTGCACAGGCTTCAAATACTTCATCAGGTTTTAATCTTTTAATATCCCAAAGGCTTTTTGCTCCAATATGGGTAATAAATACCGGTTTATTACTTTTTTCAATTACATCTAATGCGGTTTTATTACCACAGTGAGAAACATCTATAGCCATTCCCACTTTGTTCATTCTCTCTACTGCCTGTTCACCAAAAGAGGTTAAACCTCCATCTCTGTTCTCTTTTAATCCACTACCTAGATTGTTAGATTCACTGTAGGTAATACCCATCATCCTTACACCTAGTCCATAAAGTATTTCAATTCTGTCCAGTTCGTTTTCTATCATTGTTGCACTCTCTAGAACCTTAACCCAGGCTATTTTTTCTTCCGACTTTGCCCGATGAAAATCTTTAACTCTTTCACCTTTGATAAAAAAGTCCTGATGATCAATATCACAGGTTCTCATTCCTATATCATGGATTACATCCTCAAACTTCCAACCAGATTTAGAATGAATTATACAGGTCCCGTCCATCATATTATCAAAGATTACATCTATTATTGATTCAGAAAGGGCTTCAAATCCGGTAACCTCTCTACCCTGTCTTTCATACTTCTTTAATTTGTTTAAATCTTTAGGTATAACTGTTGGATGTTCATGAAGGTTAATTATTAAACTGTCATTAACAATCTTTTTGAAAAGTTCAAGTTGACTATCTGTTAAATCAATTTTATATGGTTTAACTCTATTAACTTCTTTTGAAAGTTCGAAAGACTTATAATCAACATCTTTTTTTAAGTACTGATAAGATTTATATCCCTTATATCCTTTTTTCATATTTCAAGCCTTCTTTCCATAACTATCTTTGTATACTATTGTTTCTAGTTCTTTTTTACTGGGATTTGTATGATAACCATCATTATATCCAATTGGTAAAAATGCTAATAATTCAACATCAGATGGTACATCAAATACAGATTTTAATTCTTTTTCTCTAAAACCAGAAATCCAGCAGGTAGCTAAACCTAAATCAACTGTTTTTAAGACCATATTTTCTAACGCAGCAGACACATCCTGAACTGCTGCCTTTTTTCCATGTTCTCCGTATTTACCTACTGTATCACTGTAATCAATACAAGCTAAAATTAATACAGGCGCTTTTCTAATCCAGTTTTGATTATTTTCACTGTCCCTTTTATTACCCCGATAAGTACTGTCAACAGCTTGGTTTATCTTTTTTTGATCAAAGGTATAAATAAATCGCCAGGGCTGTAAATTGCCGGCAGTTGGAGCTTTGACACCGGCTTTAATTATATCTATTACAACCTCTTTTGATACTTTTTTGTCCTTAAACTTTCTTACACTTCTTCTTGTATTTAAGATATTTTCTAATTCCATATTATGAATCAACCCTTACATAAAGTTCATCTAGACTGTCAACCTTTCCATCAGCTATTTTAGGTGGAGTCATAAAGGCCTTCTTAGAATGCATTAGATTTGAACCAACCAAGGCTTCGGCTGTTTTTAAGCCGGCTTTAGAAGGATTAACAACAGGTACTTTTAATATCTTTTGTACTTCTTCTGCCACATCTAAAAAGCCCATTGTCATACAGCCTAATACTAAAACATCTGCTCTATCTTTTTGAATTGCTTCTCTACCAATTGAAACAATTTTTTCTACTGTCTCTTCTCTATTTTCAGCCAACTCTAATACTGGAATATTTAACGGTTTAACTGAAGCAAGGCTTGACTCTACACCTGCTTTATATGCTAATTCATAAGAACTGGATACAGTACTATCTGTAACGGTTAATACCGAAAAGTTGTGACCTAACATCACTGCCAACTGCATACTGGTCTGTCCGGGACCAACCACCAACATTTCTGTAGTTATTTCTCTCATTCCATCTAGACCCGGATCACCTGCACAGCCTAAAATTGCTGCATCAAAGCCTTCTTGTTCTAACTGATAGATCTTTTTTGCAGTTACTGGAATACTTAAATACTCTTCATACATCGACTCAACTGAAGCAGGTCCTTCACTTACTCCGGTAACAATTACTTCTGTACCTTCAAATGCCCACTTGTTTAAAAGTCCTTCTCTTCTTTTCATCTCTTCTTTATCCATTATTCCTGGTACTACATAAGCTATTTTCACTCTCTACTCACTCCTTTATTAATATGGCACTTCACATAATGGTCTTTAGCAACTTTAATCATCTCTGGTTCAATTTTACTGCACTCGGGTGTTGCTAATGGACAACGATCCTGAAAGTTACAACCCGGAGGCAAATTAATTGGATCAGGTACATTTTCTTTTATATCAATACCATCTTTTTTTAAGTCTGGATCTGGTGTTGGAACTGCACTTATCAAAGCTTTAGTATAGGGATGTTTAGGATTTGCTATCACATCTAAGGTGGGTCCAATCTCCATAATCTGTCCCAAATACATAATAGCTACTCGGTCACACATATATTGAATAAGGGACAGGTCATGAGAAATGTAAACTGTTGATAGTCCCATATCTTTTGTAATGTTTTTAAGTAAGTTCAAAACTCCAGCTCTTACAGAAACATCTAACATTGAAACTGGTTCATCTGCTACAATAAAATCAGGATTAACAATTAATGCTCTGGCAACTACTACTCTCTGCAGCTGACCACCACTTAATTGATGAGGATGTTTATCAAGATATGATTCAGGTGGTTTTAAATTTACCTTGTTTAGCGTTTCAATAATCATCTCTCTTCTGGTACTTTTGGTTCCAATTCCATGTATTATTAACGGCTCTAATAATGAACGGTAAATTGTAAAACGAGGGTTTAAAGCCTCATAAGGATTTTGAAAAATTAACTGTGCTTTCTTCCTAAAATCTTTTACTTTCTCTTTACTGTCAATTCCACTTATATTTTCACCGTTAAAATAGTACTCTCCATCTGTTAGAGAATAGAGTTTAAGCAGAAGTTTACCAGTAGTGGTTTTACCACAGCCTGATTCACCTGCCAGCCCTAAAGATTCACCTTTTTTTAGTTTAAAATTAAGTCCGTCTACAGCTTTTAAAAGTTGTGCTTTTTTGCTCCCAAACATTTTTCTCTGGACCGGAAAGTGTTTTTTTAAATTATTTACTTCTATTAAATTGCTTTGTTCTGCCATGTCTTTACCTCCCGTGATTTTTCTCTTAGTTCGTCCAGTTTACTTTGATGTATACAAGCTGAATAATGTCCGGTACTTAATTCTTTTAACTTTGGTTCCTCTTTTATACAAATATTTTCAGAAAAAGGACAGCGCGCTTCAAAACGACATCCTTTTGGCGGATTAATCAGTTCTGGTGGAGCTCCTTCAATTGAAATTAACTGTTTATCAGGCTTTGTTATATCTGGAAAAGAATTTTCAAGCCCCATTGTATAAGGATGTAAAGGCTGTTTTAAAACCTCGTTTGCAGGTCCTTTTTCTACTATCTTACCAGCATACATTACAGCAATTTGGTCACAGGTCTGGGCAACAACTGATATATCATGTGTAATCATTACGAGGGCAATATTGAACTCTTCTCTTAAATCTTTTAGTTCTTCTAAGATCTGATGCTGTACTATTACATCTAATGCTGTAACCGGTTCATCGGTGATAATCAGGCTTGGATTTAATGCTAAAGCAAGAGCGATTACTGCTCTTTGTTTCATCCCTCCTGAAAACTGATGGGGATAGTAATTAAGTAAATTGCTTGTTAAACCAACCTTTTCAAACAACATTTCTGCTCTACCTAATGCCTCTTTTTTATTTAACTTACCCTTAATTCTCATTACTTCGAGAAACTGATTTTTAACTGTATAGACCGGGTTTAAAGAATCCATTGCTGCCTGTGGTACCATTGCAATATCCTTCCAGCGTAAATCTCTCATCTCTTGATCACTGTACTTCAATATGTTTTCGTTTTTATAATATACTTCACCTTCCGGAATAAAGGCATTCTTTGACATAACTCTTACTATTCCTTTAACAGTAGTGGACTTACCACAGCCTGATTCTCCTACTAACCCTAAACTTTGACTTCTATCTAAGTTAAAGGAAATACCGTCAACTGCCTGACTTATCCCCCGAGAGGTTTCATAATGAACTTTTAAATTTTTAACTTCAAGTAATGACATCTACTCACTCCTAACTGCTTGTTTAGTACTCTTTTAATCGTGGGTGTAAAATCTCTTCTGAACCTCTACCAATATAGAATCCTGCCATAACAGCTAACATTATAAATATTCCAGGTGGAATAAACCAATGGTATGCTCCTCTTGATAGTGCTTGAGATATATAAGCGTCATTTAACATATATCCCCAGCTAATCACATCGGGGTCTCCAAATCCTAAAAAACTAACAGCTGCTTCGGTTAATATTGCCCATCCTACAGCTAGTGATCCATAAAGAAAGGACAGTGGTAAAATATTAGGGGCAATATAGACAAATATAATTCTAAGATCTGAAGCACCTGAAACCCGAGCTGCTTCAACAAAACTTCTTTCTCGTACGGTTAAGACCTGTGATCTTATTACACGGGCTGTATCCCGCCATAAGAGCATTGCCATCGCCAGTACTATATTCCATATACTGGGTCCGAGAAAGCCAACTAAGATAATTACAAACGGTGTAAAAGGAATACCAAAGGCAACATCGGTAATTCTCATTAATATACTATCTGTTGTTCCACCATAGTATCCTGAAAAAAGTCCGACTAAAGTTCCTGCAACCATTACAAAAAACGCGGCTGTAAATCCAACAACTAAAGCTGGTCTAACACCATATATTAACTGAGAAAATATATCTCTGCCCATATTAGTAGTACCTAATAAAAAGTCCTGACTAGGAGGTTTATTAAACATATACTCTGAACCCACTTTTATCATTTCATGTGGATCATATGGTGCAATATAAGGTGCTAATACTGCAATTATCATAAATACTACATAAATAATTACACCTGTTAAGGCGAATTTGTCATTTATAAGAAACTCATACGACTGTATAAGTGCATTTTTTATAGCTTCCTTCATGTTCTTACCTCCTACTTTCAATATTTACTCTGGGATCTAATAAACTATATATAATATCTGCTAGGAAGTTCATAAAAACCATTACACCTGCTATTAGGATAAATGCTCCCTGAGCAAGAGGATAATCACTTGTTGAAACAGCATTTACTAATAATCTCCCTAAACCGGGCCAACTAAAAACAGTTTCAATTACTACATTTCCTCCCATAGCATAACCAATCCCTACAGCCATTGCTGTAATGACAGGTAAAAAGGCATTTCTAGCAGCATACTTAAACATTATTCTTAATTTTGATAGTCCCCTCATTTCAGCCATTTCAACATAAGACTCACTCATCACATCAAGCATATTAGACCTCATTAAGAGTAGAGGTAATCCTATTAAATATATTGATAGGGTCAAAGCAGGTAAAAACAGATGCCTATAAAAGTCTAAAGATAGAAGTTTATGAAACTCTGAGGCATATGACGTACCTGCCTGTGAGACCCCACCTGAGGGAAAAATTCCAAATTCAAAAGAAAAAACTGCAAGTAGTATCATACCTACCCAAAACTGGGGGGCAGCTCTGGTAAATAGAGTAACTATAATTCCTGCAGTTTCTACCTTTTCCCCCCGTTTCCAGGCTAAAAATATTCCACCAACAATACCAGTAAAATATGCAATTATAAGTGCGGATAACATTAAATAAATAGTATTTGGTAAAACCTTAAAAATTACATTTACAACAGAATCTTTATAAAAAAACGACTGACCTAATTGTCCCCTTAATAAGTTTTTTATAAAAATAACATACTGCATCCAAAGAGGTTGATCTAATCCGAACTGCTGCATTAATATCTGCTGCTGTTCTTGAGTAAATGTTGGATCTATGTATGCTACCAGGGGGTTACCGGGCATAAGTCTAAATATAAAAAATAATATAGTTGAAATAATCCACATTGTTAAAACCATCTGACCGGCTCTTTTTAATATATATTTCCACCTGACATTCAATTTAATCCCTCCATTTGTTTTAAAGCAGGGGATTTAACTCCCCTGCTGTTATAACATTTTTTACTCTTCTGGATACAATAATCTTCCTTGATCATCCCATTCATAGCCTGCTTCTTCTAAAATTTCTCTAGCCTGTTCAAATCCACCACTTGGATAGTTTAAATCAGGATTTTTCCAGTACTCTAAAGCAGGTGATACTACTGAATTAGCAGGTACTGCAAACCCTTTCCAAACTAACTGTGTTATTAAGTTTCTATCATTTAAAGCTGCAGTAGCTCTTCTGAATGCTTTATCATTAAATGGTTTTATTCTGTGATTTGGTGCTAAGAATCTAAAGCCTAAATCAACAGATGAAACCATAGTTAATTTTGGATCAGATTCTACTCTTTGTTCTAATAGCTGACTATCTCCTAAATAGGTAGCTAAGAAGTTAATTTCTCCATTTTGAACCATACCTAAGGTTGCTTCCATGTTTGGAATAAACCTTACAATCCAATTATCAATTTTTGGTGGTTGGAAGTAAGCTTCATTTGCTGTTAAAACCACTTCTTCAGAGAACTTCCAGTTACTAAATTTAAACGGTCCAGAACCTACAGGTACTTCTTCCTGATGACTTTCAGCATTTTCCGGTTTGTCCTTTAAATCTTCAATTACAGGAGCCCAGATATGTTCAGGAATTATATTTACCTTAGCTAAACTTGCTGTCTCAAAAGCAGCCCATGGTTCTTTTAAATTAAATACCAATGTTGAGTCATCAACAATTTCAATGTCTTCAATTACATCGACAAATGGTTTATACATTGGCGCTTCACCAGTTTTAGGAACTTCAAATGAAAACTTTACATCTTCTACAGTTACATCTTCACCATCATGCCATTTAAGGTCATCTTTTAATACAACCTCTACTGAAGTGTCATTTAACCATTCAACACTTTCAGCTGCCCATGGTTTAGGAAGTCCGTCTTGACCCATTCTCATCAGTCTATCCCAGACTAATTCTGTGATCCAGGAATCTACTGTTCCACTGATATATAATGGGTTTACTGACTGTACTGTATCATTACTGTTTAAAATCATGTCTTTTTGATCACCAATCGGTTCAGCATTTATATAAGTCCAGAAGTTTTTAACACCCAAACCAGCCATTTCTTTAATAGAATCAGCCGCAAATACTTCGTTATTGTAAACTATATTAACCATTGGATGTACAGCAAATATATAAGCTGCATCTTCAGCTATTATCTCTTGTGCTTTATAGATTAGCTCTCTTCTTTTTTCCCTATCAACAGTCACTCTCTGCTGTTCTGCAACTTTGTCATATTCGGGATTTTTATATCCGATAAAATTATAACCGGTTTCAGCCGTACTGGAATGAAATAGGTTGTAAGTAAATTCATCGGGATCAAGCCTCTCAGGACGTGCTGTCATCTGCCATCCTGTAATCTGCCAGGCTTCCCTATCATACCAAACTACATCTGCCATCTTCTCCCAGGGCATAACTTCAACTGTAGCATCAATACCTACATTTTTCATTGCTTCAGCTAATATTGTCATTGTTTCAAATTCATCTGGGGAAGATGACTTAGGTCTGGTAATTAATGAAACTTCAACCACCCTATCATCCTCTTGGGCAAAACCGGTTTCTCCTATAAATGTCACTATAAATGTAAACACCATTAAAATACTTAAAAATACTGCTAGTTTCTTTCTCACTACTATCTCCTCCTATATATTTTTTGTTTGTTTGAAAGATAAAATGTCTACTGGTAACCACTACTAACTTCTCAAATACTTTTTATTATGTTTAATTATGATATCTTTTTTCACCCCCTGATCTTTTTTCCGTCTTTAAATATTGCCAATATATTATCTAGATTATCTAAGTTATCTACTGGATTATTCTTTAATACTAAAATATCTGCAATCTTATTTTTCTCTAGTGTACCCAATTTATTATCAATTTTGCATGCTTTAGCAGCTTGTGAAGTAGCTGTTTTAATAGTCTGATAGTTATCTAGTCCTAAATTTTTAACGAACTTTAACTCTTCTTTTATAAGACCGTGCATACTATCAGTTCCAACTGCAAAGTTCACATTGCTTTCAAGTATTTTTTGAAAGTTTTCTTTTATATACTTCCTAGCTTCTATAACTTTCTTTTTAATCTTACTGTTTTTTAAATCTGTTTTTTCAATACCTTCTGGATGAAACAAAATACTAAAAGTACCAATAATCCAAAGATCTTTTTCAATAACTTTTTTAAGCTGGGTTTCATCAATAAATGCTGCATGTTCTAAGGTCCTTACATCACTTTCTATAGCTAAATCCATCCCTACTCCTCCGTGAACATGTGCTGCAGCATAACTCCCTGCTCTTTTAGCTTCCTCAACAATTATCTCAACCTCTTTTTTACTATATGTAGCAAGTTCAAGAGTACTCTCTGGAGTACTTATACCACCGGTTAGAAAAAGCTTGATATGGTCTGCACCTTTTTGGAAGTTCTTTCTGATCTGTTTTACTATTTCATCTTTTCCATCACAGTTTGTATGAGCTGCTCCATGGCCGTTAATGGATACAATACCAATACCACTTGCTAATATTCTAGGAATAACTATATCATTTCTTATTTCGGCTTTTTTTATTTCAATATCTAAATAGTTCTCTTCTCCCATTACTCTAATTGTAGTAACACCCGAATCTAAACTTTTATGTAAGTTAGGTATACTACGTAATGTGTTTTCTATACCTGGTCTTTTAAGTTGTTCAATTTGATTTCCTTTTCCTGGTATTATCGATAGATGACTATGACAGTCAATCATTCCAGGCATCAGATAGCTATCACTATAATCAAATACCTCAACCTGATTGTTTTTTAGATAATTTTTAACTTCGTTTTTATCTTCAAATATTTCTTTAATTATATTGTTTTCAATTAAAAGTGAACCATCTTTAATTATTTGACTGTCAGTCCCAGTGATCAATCCTTTTGACTTAATAATTTTTTTAATTTTAATTACCTCCTAATTACTGACATATCAAAGTTTTGCTTATTACCAACTATTATAATGCATATGATGTGCCAAGTTTTGCTTTTTTGTTAGTTTTTATTGAAATTATTTTTGAATCGCTGTTAATTCAGGAATTAAGAATTATATTCAGAAAATAGTTAATATTTATACTTATTTGATAATATTTATTTAGCAAGTTTATATAATTTAATTAGGGTATATAGGTTTTTGCTTAGTCACCCATATACCCTAAAATATAACCTAATTTGGTTTTATGAGTTTTTTACCTTGCTCTGTCAAGTTGCTCCCTTGTCTTGTAGTACCTATTTTAATAAGTTTATGCTTTTCTAAAATCTTTAGCCTGCCTCGAACCATTTCTGGTGTTAGTTTAAGCTGCCGTTCTCTTAATTTTCCAGCTATTCTTTTTCTGCCTATATTTAATTCTTCTTTTTGGGCTTGATAAAGTACTTTTAAGATTCCAAGGAATTCTTCTAAATTGCCTTCATTTTTTAATTCATTTTTAAGTTTTGTATTGTTACTAATATTTTCATTTTTATCAACTTCATCTATCCTTCTAAACTCTTCGGGAAGGTGATTAGGTTCAACCTTGTTTTCTTCAACAACACTACTTATATAGTTTATTATATTTTCTAGTTCTCTTACATTTCCCGGCCAGTTATGGTCCTTAAATATCTTGTATACCCGATCTGAAATTACTTTGCTGTCATTTTTATTATTTAAAAAGTAATTTACTAAAAAATATATATCTTCTGGTCTTTCCCTTAAAGGAGGAACTGTAAAGTAAAGTACTTTAAGACGGTAATAAAGATCTTTTCTAAACTGTCCATTATCAACTAAAGACTGAAGGTTTTTATTTGTTGCGGCTATTACTCTAACATCAACTGGAATAATACTGTTACCTCCAACTCGCATAATCTCTTTTTCCTGTAGGACTCTTAGAAGCCTTGCCTGCAGTGTTAAAGAAGCATCTCCGATTTCATCTATAAAGATTGTTCCGGTATGAGCCTGTTCAAATAGTCCGGCTTTCCCTCCTCTTTTAGCACCTGTAAATGCACCTTCTTCATAACCAAAAATTTCACTCTCGATTAAACTATCAGATAAAGCGGCAAAGTTTACAGCTACAAAGGCATTATTTTTTCTCTGTGATTTATTATGTATCGCTTGGGCAAAAAGTTCTTTACCAGTCCCGCTTTCACCCTTTATTAATACTGTAAAATCGTTATCAGCAATTTTATTTGCAATCTTTAATGTTCTTTTTAGCTTATCACTAATTCCAATTATATCGTCAAATTTATATTTTGAAACAAATCCTTTACTTCGCATCTTTTTTCTAATTTCATGTTCCTGTCTTTGAATCTGGGTTATATCTTTTATACTTAAGACTTTTACTTTATATATACTATACTGAATAGTTTCTTCTTTGTTTATTAGTAATGATTTATCTCCATGGGTAATCAATTCATTAAATATTTTTTTATCTTCTTTTAACATTTTTAAAATAGAATTATTATTGATAACTTCCGCTATCTTTTTACCTATACTGTTTTTTATAGAAACATTCATCAGTTTTTCTGCTGTTTTATTCATAAACATAATCTCATTATCTTCATCAACAGCAATTATCCCATCATGAGATGTTGCTAGAATTCCTTCTAAAACCATATTAAGTTGTGTACTATATTTATTTAGATTTACTAACTTTTTTGTATAGTTTGCGATTAAAAAGTTGCTATTTTGTAAGGAAAGTTTTAAAGTAAAAAGAATTTCAATTATTGTTGAAACATCAATTAGTTTAACACCAATATCAATTACTTTATCCATACCGTCGGGAGCTAAAAACTTTCCACCTGGTGTAATAGCAACTTTTTCATCAGAATACTTATCTCCAGGTGAATATGGGCTATAATCTAGATGATCAATTCCCAATTCTTTCAATAGGTCTATAGTCTCTTTTGCAGTATATTGATAGTTACTAACCACTAAAACTTTTGTTTTAGGTCTTATTTGAAACAGTTCTGAGATATTTTCAAGATTTATAGCCCTTCTAACTGTAATAACTTCAGTGTTTTCTGGGGTAATATCCCGAACTCTTCCATAGATTACTTTACTTGAACTAAGTACTACATCACAGTCAGATAAATCAATATTATCATCACTTAAGATATATTTTTTTACTTTTACCCGGTCACCAAAGATTTCTTCTAACTGTTCACCAAAGGCATCTCTCATCACTTCTGCAATTGTAATTAACCCTAATACTTTTTGGTCTTTCATTATTTATCACCTGCTGTTTTGTATATTTATGAATATTTTTTATTATATACAATATATATTATAATAGCAATCTAATTGCTTAATGTAAAAATTTTCAGAATATATGATATTTCTTGACAAGTTTGCTCAACTATACTATACTTAGGGACAAACAAACATAATAAAAAAGCTTAGAAAAAGGAAAGTACCTCAAAAGAAGTTTTACAGAGAGGAAACCCAGGCTGAGAGTTTTTGAATTTCTTTTATTTGGGAAGTGCCCTTTGGAGCTGTTCACCGAACTAAGTAGGTATACACCGGTTTATCACCCGTTATAGTGATAGGGTATGACAGTACCTAAAAATAAGTAAAAACTA
>Ga0306868_1000652_pt1 | contig 21228 bp, 19 predicted proteins | sample AntRauTorckE6832_FD_190411 | JGI IMG/M metagenome (GOLD analysis project Ga0306868, IMG submission 190411) | Saline lake microbial communities from Rauer Islands, Antarctica - Metagenome Torckler E6 #832 (v2) (version 2) | ecosystem: Environmental > Aquatic > Non-marine Saline and Alkaline >... | reverse complement strand
CAGCCGTCTGACGTCCAGCTTCATCCTGATGTTGCTCGGGGTGTTACTGGTGGTTCTGCCGGTCGCGCTTGTTGTATTCCGACGATTGATGGCGCCGCTGAAATTGCTGGGTGCCCAGATCAGTGATCGTCATCTTGGCATTCGGACACAACCGGTGGATGAGGTTGGCGGCATAGAAATTCGTCAGGTCGCCAAAACCTTCAACACGGTTATGGAAGAGCGTGACGAAGTCATGACTTCTATGGCTGAGCGCGAAGCGTTTTTTCGGTCTCTGACCGAAAGCGCCCCTATCGGCATTGTGCAAACCGATGTGTTGGGCCGCATTGAGTTTGCTAACCCGGCGTTTGAACAGATTGTGGGCGTTTCCTCAAACGACCTGCAGCAAAGCTTTCTGATCGAAGGCGTGTACGAGGAAGATCGGCCTGGCGCTATCGATGCCTGGCAATATGCACTCAAAACACGATCAATCTTTCATGCCCGTTTCCGGCTCAGGAGTTTAACCAAAGAGCTTGTCTGGGCTGATGTGATGACCGCTGTTATCGAAACCGAGGAGAAAACGCTGGGTACCATCACGGTTGTGAGGGACATTACTCACGAATTGGAAATTGAAATCCAGCTTGCCGAAGAGCAGACCCGTGCCGACAGCATTCTGGGTGTGCTGCAAGAAGGTGTTCTGATGGCGGATGCCGCCGGTAATATTAGCTATGCCAACGAGGCGGCTGGATATTTCATGGGCGTGGCCGGTTCCTTTGATAACCAAAACTTTTTCGATCAGGTAACGATTTCAGATAGAGCGCATACCTGGACGACGGAGGATTTTCTTCCTGGGGCGGACCTGGGAAATGTCTATGCAACACTGCGCAATCAGAGTGACGAAACCTACGACATTCATCTCAATGTGATCCATTTGCGACCCGGTACGGACAGACATCGAATGGTCTTTGTTATCCGTGATGACAGCAAGCGCCGCCGGGAAGAGGAGAGGCTTTCCTGGGAGGCCACGCATGATAGCCTTACAGGCCTGCTCAATCGACGCGCGTTTAACACATCCCTTGTCCATTGCATGACGGAGAGCTCACCGCAAGCAAACGACAGTGTTCTGATAATGATCGATCTGGATTATTTCAAACTGGTGAACGATGAAGGTGGGCACCTGTTGGGCGACGATCTGCTGATTCGTGTGGCTGAACTGCTCACGCATACGGTTCGTCAATCGGATACCGTGGCGCGCCTGGGGGGTGATGAGTTTGGTATCATTCTACCCGCTTGCGGTATGGAGCGCGGAGAAGCGCTGGCCGAACTGATCCGAAGTGGTACCGAAGCAGTAAGGCTGGAACAGGACGGCAAGACGTTTGGAGTGACCGCCAGTATTGGTATTACCGCAATGGCCCAGACTGATGCCAGCCCTCGCGAAGTATTGGCGCGCGCAGACGAAGGCACTTATGCCGCAAAAGCACAGGGAAGAAACCAGATTGTAGTGATGCCGCTACCACCAGAACGCTGATTGCCCCGCTTGCCAGACCAGCCTTATCGCCAACACTGTCAGCAACAGATTGAAGACTCGGTGAAAGTGGCGGTTACTGACTGAACGCAATAGATGAAGCCCTATCCAGGTACCGGCAAAGCCGAACGCAATCATCCCCAGAATGAATAACAACCACTCCTGAAACACAAAGCCTGCAAATCCGAACACGAGCGCTTTTGGCGCATGTTGTAAGCTCATCGCTGTAGCAAAGGTGGCGACGGTTTTGAACCGGTCGGTGTGCATTTGCTTGATGAATGCAGCGACCAGCGGCCCGGTGGCGCCGACGAAAAGGCTGATGAAGCTGGTCACCGACGATGCGACGAAAATTCCTCCGGGCCCAAAAGCACCTTTGGGCAGTGCCGGTCCCCAGCATAAGTAGAGTACAAATACGGCGATGGTGAGTTGCCACAGATGTTCCGGAAGATCCACCAGCAGCCAGGCGCCGATGCCTGCGCCTACGATTACCCCCGGCGCAAACGCCGCGATAGCCCGCCAGTCGGTGTGGCGCCAGGTGAGGGTTGCCCGCCCCATGTTTGATCCCATCTGAATCATGCCATGAACCGGAATAATCGCCGCCGGTGGAATCCAGAGCGCCATCAACACCAGCAGCAAAAGTCCGCCCCCTGCCCCGAGGCTGGCGGTGATCATGGAGGTGATGACAGAGGCCAGCATCAGCCCGATGGCGAGGGCCGGGGTCAGGCTGTCAGGCAGAATGGCAAACTCCACTCAGGCTCCGCTGTGTTGTTTTTCAGGAATCGGGGTTCAGTCTTGGGGAACGAGTGCAACACTGATGGACTTAAACGCAGGGGTTTTACTCCGTGGATCACGGTCCCGGCCCACCAGCACGTTCGCCTCAGGGTAATACGTCATCAGGTTGCCTCTGGGCAGGCCAAACGCCTTCACTGCCAGGTTGTGCATAGCACCGGACTTGGATTTCAGGCTCACCCGGTCGCCCTCTTTGAGAGACAGCGCGGACATATCGCCAGCGCTCATCAGCACGGTCGACCGCTGCCCCACGCTCCGATAACTGTCGTTCTCCTCATAGATAATCGAGTTGAACTGCCCTTCGGAGCGCACGGTCATTAGCTTGAAGGGGAAATCGGCGTTGTCGACGGGGCTGTCGGTGGCGTGCGTAACAAATCGCGCCCGCCCTGAAGCGGTGCCGAATTCGGGTCTGTGGAGGATGCGCTTGCGAATATGGAATTCTTTTTTGGCAACGTCGATATCCTCTAGATCTTCCATGCCGGGAACGCAGGCGGCAATGGCCTTGCGAATCGTGCTGTGGCTGGCGAACCCGGTAAAATCGAAAATGGCCTTGTCGATCAGGCGGCCCGCAAGTGTCGCAAGAATCTGCGATTCCGGTCTTACATTATCCAGCCGTTTGATCCCGCCATCGCTGAGCCGCACGAAGTTGAACATGGATTCCTGGGTGGTGGGCTCAAACTCTTCATCCCGGGCCGTCACCGGCAAGATCAGGGACCCGCTGTGATCGCTACCGTAGAGGTGGCCTTGATTAAGCGTCGTGGTCAGAAACAGTTTGAAGCCGACTCGACCCAGTGCCTGGTCGGCCCATTGGCTATCTGGTGTGGCGCTGTAAAGGTTGCCACCCATGATCAGAGCGTTATCGATATCGCCGCTGTCGGCTGCTTCCAGGCAGGCCATGGTGTCCATGCCCTTCGCCTGTGGCAGCGTCACGTTCAGGTGCTTTTCCAGTGCGGTGATCACCTCACCGGCCAGTACCGGCTTTACGCCGATGGTGCCCACGCCCTGTACGTTGCTGTGGCCACGCAGGGGCAGCAAACCGGCGGCTTTTTTGCCCACCATGCCCCGCAGCAGAGCCAGGTTGGCGATGTATTCCACATTGTCGCTGCCGGTCAGGTGGTGGGTAACGCCCATGCCCCAGGCGAACACAACGTTTTGCGCGCTGGCATAGGCGCGGCTGACGGCCTTAATATCCGCCCGGTTCAGTTGGGTGTGGGTTTCAATATCAGTCCATGAAACCGTCTCGATATCCTGCCGGAAGTCCTCAAATCCGTCGGTGTGCGATTTGATAAACCCCGGATTGTCAGCCCCCCGTTCCAGCACGCCCTTGGCAATGCCCTTGAGTACCCAGAGGTCACTGGCGATGTTGGGCTGCAGGTAATAAGAAGCGATTTCCGTACCGCCGCGAAGCAGGGAGGAAGGGCTTTTGGGAACGGCAAATTTGACCAGCCCCGGCTCACGGGCCGGATTGATCACAATGACATCACCGCCCCGATCGCGGATACCCTTGAGCTGGTGAACCAGTCGCGGGTGATTGGACGCCGGGTTGGCGCCGATCAGAAACAGCAGATCGCAATGGGCCAGATCCTCAAGCTCGACGGTTGAAGTGCCGGTGCCGATGGTGGATTTAAGGCCCACGCCGGTAGCCTGATGGCAGTAGTAGGAACAGTTGTTGACGTTGTTGGTGCCATAGAGGCGGGCGAACAGTTGCAGCAAAAATCCCGCTTCATTGGAGGAGCGGCCAGAACTGTAAAAGAAGCTCTTTTCCGGTGGCGATGCTGCAAACTGTTTCACAGCCAGCGTGTAGGCGTCCTCCCAGGACAGGGGCTTGAAGCGATCACTGTCCGGCGCCTTGTACAGGGGGAAGTTCAATCGCCCCAGATTTTCCAGTTCCCGGGCGCTCAGTTGTTTGAGCTCCGCGATGGAATGATCGAAAATTTCCCGGGGGATGGGTGGTTGGATATCCGTGGACTGGGCCTGGATGCTCTTGTTGCAGACCGAAGGGTATTCGCGTTTCTCGTTGGTCATGCCGCCAAGCTGGCCGCCCATGCCAAGACCACAGGCTTTGCAGGCATTGCGGGCTTTCAGGGCTTTGGCAGAGTTCAGCAGCCCGATCCGCCGGACAGTTGCCAGCGTGTAGAGTACTTTTTTCCCGCCGCCGCCAACGACTTCAGACATGTCGGTAACCTCGGATGCTGTGTTGTTACTTCATAATGGAAGCAGGTCGGGCTTAATGCAATCGGTTAAATGTTGTACGCCGTTCGTGGCCTGACTGGCCAGGGCAGTTCGCGAAAAGCATCACTTGCAGAAGGGCTCGGTGGCCAGGGCATCAGTTGCGCAGAGTGCTTCGGTGGCCAGTTGCACATCGGCCACATAGTAGAGTGAGGCCAGCCCGAGCCGGTCCCGCCCCAGGTTGTGGAAAATCATGCCAAACAGGATGTCACCCGCGCTGAAATTTTCATGCTCGCGGGCGAAATAGGCCGCAGGTTTCGAGAGCTGATCGTCGTTCAATAAAGAAATAACTCGCCCCACACCGCCGTGGTAAGCCTGGATCAGCAGCAGGGTAAAAAGCTGATCCCGTTTTTCCGCAGGGAGCTGGCCGAATCGTTCTGTGAACGCAGGTTGCAGATTCCGGGCGTTCTGTTGCATCAGTTTAAGGGCGCAGTCTACCTGGGCCAAACGGTGCCAGTGGTTGGCCGGTTTGATCTGACAGTCATTCAACGCAGAAGGTGATAGCTGCAGTATGCCTTTGGCATTGGCGGTGGAGAGCGCATGGGGCTGACCGCTGCTTTCGATCAGCACCTGGCCGCCCAGATATCGGGGCAGTGTGGCAGGCAGGTTCAGGCGTTGCTGGCTGATGCGGGTTTCATAAACGTAAAGCAAGGCCTCGTGCAGTGACCGGGGTTGCTCGCGGGAGGCAAAGGTCAGGTCGTCCCAGGTGCCCCAGAGGCGGTCGGGCTCCGTTCGGCCAAGATAGCGATCGACGGCTCCAGACAGATTGACGTGGGGCTGCAGGCAGGACAGTGCAAATGGATAGCCGGTGTTGCTGAGGTTGCCGGGGGTCCAGTCCTCGACTTTACCTTTTGCAGCCAGTGATGCCCGGGTCTCGTTGAGCCGGATCTGGGTCGCTTCACGAGTGGTGGCATCGTCAATGTAGCTTAGAAATTTGCCCCGGCGGTCGAACAGAATGTGGCGGTCCGGCTTTGAGCAGAATCCGCGCTCCTTCAATACCCAGCGCCGGATGGTCGTCATGTTTTCGTAGACGCCCTGACTCACCCAGTAGGGCGAATCACGGACGATCGTCACCCAGTCTTGCTCTGGCTCCGGTGGTTCGCTGGCCAAGGCAATCGGTGTAATAATGCCGGTTAAAGCAAAACAAAAAACGGAAGCCCTCATGAAGCAATCTGAATACCTTCGATTTGATGCCGTTGCTCTTGCCGACCTGATTCGCCGCAAGGAAGTCACTGCCCGCGAGGTATGTGACACGGCCATTGAACGCGCGGTGTCGGTTAACGATCGGCTGAATGCCATCTGCTACCCCCAGTTTACGGATGCCCAGGAACAGTCCTATTCTTCCGATGGTACCTTCTGTGGCGTGCCAATGCTGCTTAAAGATCTGGCGCAGCAACAGCAGGGCCATCCCTGCACTTACGGCAGCCAGGGCCTGAAAAATAACATTGCCAGCCAGGACTCGGAATATGTGCGCCGGGCCCGTGAAGGCGGGCTGGTTTTTCTGGGCCGCACCGCAACCCCTGAATTTGGCCTGAAAGGTGTGACCGAATCGAAGCTCTGGGGGGCTACCCGCAATCCCTGGAACCCGGAGCGCACACCAGGCGGCTCCAGCGGCGGTTCCGGGGCTGCGGTGGCGGCCGGCATTGTGCCCATGGCAGGCGCCAACGACGGCGGCGGGTCGATCCGTATTCCGGCCGCCTACAACGGGTTGTTCGGCCTGAAGCCCTCTCGGGGACGGATTTCTTCCGGCCCCTTTGCAGGTGAAGCCTGGACCGGCGCATCCGCGGATCATGTGGTGACCCGAACCGTTCGGGACAGCGCCGCCATGCTGGACGTGCTGTCGGGGCCGGCCACGGGCGATCCGTTCGTGATTCCGCAGCCGGAGGTACCCTTCAGCGAGTTGATGCAGCAATCTCCCAAACCTTTGCGAATCGGGGTTTTCACGTCCTCGCCCTACAACACCGAGGTGGCGCAGGAGTGCGTGGACGCCGTGGAGGATGCGGCGCGAATGCTGGAAAGCCTTGGCCATCGCGTCGAATACGCCCGGCCCGAGTTTGATGGTATGGCCCTGGCCCGCTGTTACCTCGGGTTGTATTTCGGCGAGGTGACCACTTTGATGGATTACGCCAGAACGGAGTTGGGCGCTCGTGATACTGATTTCGAACTGGATACCCGGTTGATCGGCATGCTGGGCCGGACTATGCCGCTACCTGAGTATGTCAGACGTCGCCAGCAGTGGAATGTGTTTGCCCGTGCCCTGGGCGCGTATTTTGAGAGTTACGATATGTATCTGTGCCCGACGGCAGGCCAAATGCCTGCAAAGATCGGAGAGCTGGATACTCCGGCCCATCTGCAGCTGGTAGCGAAGCTGATGCTGAGGCTGAACGCGGGGAAAATCGTCCATCGCAGCGGACAAGTGGACCAAATGGCCTTGGAAAGTCTGGCAAGAACCCCATTTACTCAGTTAGCGAACCTGACAGGCACACCGGCTATGTCGGTGCCGCTGAACTGGAGCAGGGACGGCCTGCCCGTCGGTGTCCAGTTTGGCGCGCCCCATGGCGCCGAGGGCGTGTTGCTGCAACTGGCCGCGCAGCTTGAAGAAGCCAGTCCCTGGTTCGGCCAGTACGAGAGACTGGAGACCGGACTGTAAGGCTGTAATGTCGGCTATTGTGATCCGGGTGTGTCAGTTTCACGTTTATCTTTATGGCAGGAAACAGTCTATGCTATGAGTCAGGAAGACCCTTTCTTCCTGTAAGACCCTGATGGCATCGAGGAGGCGAGTGTATTATGAACCAACCGATGGCAATCGATGAACTGGTGTCAGTAGCACAGGCCGAAGCCATGGGGGAGCTCGACGCCCCGATGATGGCGATCGTACTGTCCAGCGAACAAAGCTACGATCTGCCCATTAACTCTCTTGAAACCGATGCCGACAAGGCCCGCTGGGGATTGATTCTTCGCGCGGCCCGTGAGCATGTGGAAGCCGATGCGGTTGCCGTGCTCTACCCGGCCTGGACTACCATCCGTAACAAAAAACCTGCAGAACCTGCCGTGGAAAGCAATGAGCCGGACGTTCTGAAGGCCGAGGAGTCCGACTCTGAATTCGACGAATTCAGTCGGGGTGAAGATCCGGCGGAACCCATTGACACGTTATTCGTGCAGCTCCACACCCGTGACCGGATCTACTGGCGCGGATTCGAGCAGATCCGTGATCCCAGGCATCAGAGGATCATCGGGTTCCGTCGTATCAAGGCGCTGTCTACGGAATATGGCCGCGAAGATGCGCCCTCGGTAACCTCATGGCTTAACACCCTGTTCGAGCCGTTGCCCGATGAGGGTGAGGAAACCGAGATAGACCGGGAACTGGCGGATATGCTGGAAGAGCCTGAAGTCAGCGCGGCGCTCTATCCGCGCCAGATGCGGGCATTGCACTAGTAAAGAGCGCCCCCCCTGCCGGCAGGAATCACCGACGGGGGTATCGTTAGAGAACCATCGCCCTTTCTGCAACCCAATACAGGCTGATGGCGCCCGTAACAAGCAACAGTGCTGGCACCACAGCCCGCCCGTAGTGCGCTGTTCTCCCCCACAGATAGAAGATCGGAAACGCGACCAGCAGCAAGGCAATCTGCCCCACTTCCACACCCAGATTAAAGCCAGCCAGAGCCAGAGCCGTCTGTTCCAGCCCGCTGGTCAGATTCCCCAACACGCTGGCGAAACCGAAGCCGTGAATCAGCCCGAAACCAAACGCCAGCTTCCAGGTTTTTCGTCCCAGTATGGGCCAGGCAACGTTGAGTGCTGCCACGGCAATGGAAAGCGCAATAACGGCTTCGACCCAGGCAATGGGCAGGCGCACGATGTTCAGTGAGGCCAGAATGAGCGTGATCGTGTGTGCGCCGGTAAAAGCCGTCACCACGCCCGTTAATTGCCACAGGCTCTTTTTAAGGCTCCGGCGTTCGCTGTTGTCAGTCTGTTTCAGCGTGGCGGGCAGCATCAGAACCAGCAAAAACAGCAAGTGGTCCAGCCCGATCAGCAAATGAAAAATGCCCTCATAGAGGAAAGTGCCGAACACGCTCAGTGCCGACGAGTGGCCCTCTGGGGCCAGCGCCAGCGTGGTTTTGTCGGGGGCCAGAACGTTCAGAAATTCCTCGCCACCGCTGGTCACGCTCAATAGCCCCCGATGCAGGGGGTCCTGCTTGAACAGAAGGGTGTAATTCAGTGTTTCCGGCAGTTCCCCATTGGGGCACTCCAGTGCATAAAGGGCCGCCGCGTAGGGGCCATCACTATGCTGGGAAATGCCCCAGGTCTGGCCGGACAACCGGCACTCGCCGCTCAGGCTGTTGAGGGTGATGCCGTTCTCTGTCCATTGCGTGATGCGGCCCCGGCTTTCGCGCAGCTCGGCGCCACTGAGCTTCTGATCACTATTAGCGTCCAGCGGAAGCACCAGCGCAAGGTCCCTCAGCGCCACATCCACGCGCAGCTCGGATTGATCTCTGTCGAGGTAAAGAAAACTGTCACTGGCCTTATGGGCAAATGCCAGTGGCGAATGCAACAGGCACAGTGCAAGCAGAGCGCTAAAGCGAGTGCTAAAGCGAGTGCCAAAGAACGTTGTTGCCTGCTTCATGAGCCGGTCTCCGGGTAACGGGCGTCGGTCTGCCCATGGTCCTGAAGCCACGCGCGGGTCGTACTGAGCTGAGACTGATCACCGGCCGCTATAGCCGCGCGCAGAAGTAGCCGGGTATCGAGAGGCTCTCGCTGCTCCTGCCAGTTCCCCCGGGCATTGTTAAGAGCCGCATCGGCGTCGTCGTCGATGTCCAGTTGGAAGCGTGCAAAATCCCGCTGATGCAGTAAATTGCCGCGCCACTGAGCTTCGGCAAAGCGTTCCCTGAGCGCTTCGGCGAGCCGGGCAGCATCCGGGTGCCCGGACTGCTTCATCGCAATGGCCCGAAGAACAGCCAGAGAATCGACCTGTTCATAACCCTCGGTCAGTGCAATCGCCTCTTCATACTGGCTCTGGGTGATATGCCAGTCGGCCATTTGTCCCCGGATATAAAGGTCATCGGGTTGCAGGGTCAGCACTTTGCGACAATGAACCAGCGCCGCAGGGTCGCCCAGTTGGATGGCGATGTCGCACAGGGTGCCCTCGGCCCAGGTCAGGCTTGTAGCATTGGCGTTGCTGGCGCTTGCGACCTGGCGTTTTAGCGTCTTATAGGCGGTGCCGGGCTGCCCTGTCCGGGCCTGTGTCTGCGCCTGACAGCTGGCCGCGATCAGGCCGGGCAGGTGTTGTTCAAGCTGGTTACAGTATTTGGCAGCCGCTTGGTATTGGCCCTGCACAAGCTCAAGGTTGGCAAGCATCAGCAAGGCCTGTATGCGTTGGCGGCGGTCGGAGCTGGTCCCGATTACTTGCGTCAGGTCGTTCCGCGCCCGGTCAAAGTTATGAAGGCTCTGTTGAACCGTGGCTCTGAGCACACGAAGCCGGTCGGTCAATGTGCCCTGCCATTGCTGGAACAGTCCTTCTGAGTAGCCCAGAAAGCGCGGATCACCCGTGGTTCTGGCGCGAAGGATCTGAGCCTGAATAAGATCAGCCAGTTTGTCGGCTGTCGGAGGGGGTGTGGTTGCCGTCAGCCCGGGGGCTGGCAGTGTCACCAGAATTTGTTGATCGTTGAACTGAGTATCAATGGGGCCAGGTTTGGCCGTTGCCATTCCTGAGAAAATGCTCATCCCGATGAGTCCTGCGCAAAAAAAACCGCCCCGAAGGGCGGTAAGCGCACCAGCCAGTGCCGGGATTATCCGGCACTGGCGTTGGCTTCTACTGGATGAACAGCTCGTCAAAGGCCTGTTCATTGTTTTGATCATTGAAGCTGAACTCCTGATCGTTGATGTTGGCCGGTTCACGGGTATCGTCGGTGTTTGCGATCTCGGCTTTAACAAAAGTCGAGAACTCCACTGTCGGGTCCGGCCTGGCATCGCCACCGTTGTTGGAGCCGTTGAAACAGCCGCCGAGCAACAGAGCGCTAATCAGGATCGCGGAGAACGCGAATATTTTTTTCATAACTGTCTCCTTGGCAATCCTTTACGGACGTTGCGGATTCGGTGAGCCGGCAATCGGGTAGCCCAGATACGGAAATCCTTCTAGCAGAGCGCTGGATGTGACAGCCCCGTCGGTGAACTCCGTGTTCCGTGCCGGTGCATCGCCTGGCATTAGATCCGCGAAGGCAGGGTCAACGGCATTAAATCGGTCGGCATGAAGCACACCCATCGAAACGCGTAGTGCGATGTCGACGACATCGTCAACGGGACGTCGGCCATTCGGGAAGGCGGCAAAGTCCGCGTTCACAATATTGCCACTGCCATCAGTTTCGAGCACACCCAAATCATTCTGGTCTGCCGGTGCAGTCGGCTCTATTGCGGTGTTCAGACGTACCATTTCGCCGAGAGTAACCTCGCCACCTGGACGATTCAAGCCTGGAACGCCGTTCAGGAAGGCCCAGATCAGATCCGTACGTGGGAAGCTGTTCGGAGCAAGATCGCCTTGGCCGCCGTTGGCCGTTGGATCGCCAAACAGGATTTCCAGAAGCTCGGGCAGCGTGGGCGTCAGGACGTATGGGGCAAAATTGCTTGCGTCGTCTTTGGGTTCGCTGGCATTGAATTTGTCTTTGTCGCGTAGCCCAATGACTACCTCGTTAACCAGGGGTGAACCGAGCCGGGATACCTGAGTATAGGCACCGCCTTCAACGGTTGCTCCCTTGCCCATGTCTGTCTCGGTGAATTTCGTTGGATTCGGGTTGATTACCCTAGCTTGAAGCACGCTCGCGGTCGTCCACCCGCCAACAACAGTCTCTTCGCCCGCTGTGAGGCAGTCAACAGGGACCTCGATAGCTAGCGACGTAACATTTTTGTCATTCAGAATGTCGAGACCAAGATCACGGCCGTTCGCGCCGGTCACATCCGCGGGCGATAGATTGACCAGGTCGAAAATTTCGCCCAGGTTTACTGCAAAGGCGTCCTGCCGCTGACCGACAAAGACCTGACCTGTTCCGCACCCCGGAATATTCACTTCGGTAATGTGGTTTTTGGCGTAGGTTGGATAATCGGAGATCGTCTTCCCGCCAATGTTATCCGCTGGTTTGCTGAACTTGGTGCCCCCTGTGCTGTCTGTCACTGCCTGCACAGTGCCTGTTCGGCGATCACCGCGTACAACGTCGACGGTATATGTCTGTCGTGACTGCAGAGCCGCATTGTTGGCATCAGCGTCGGCATCCGGGCCCAACGGGGCGGCGGTTCTCAGCGGAATGGCAACGTCATTGCCGTCGATGGAGAGGGTGAAATCCTGATTCACGGTCTGAAAGTCGAAGCGAAAGGTAAGATCTTCGACGGCGTCGCCGTTGTTATCAACGTGAATCTCGTAAATGGCGTCTTCATCCATATCGAAATAGTTTGGTCCGCCGTACGCATCCTGCAGTGGCAGGTAATTCGCGATCAGGGTGACAAAGTCCGCGCGGCCAGTTTCATAGCTGCGGAACATGTAGAAATCGGTGCCGTCTACTTTCGGCATTTCGGTAATGAAAGGGGCTTCGCGGTGACTGGATGCCTGGCTAAGGCCGGCGGTGACACAGAGCCCGGCAACAGCAACTGCCAGGCCGGAACGTTTTAACAGTGTATTCATTGTAATTTCCTTCTGTCGTGTTTGTTGTTCATAAGAGGAAACGCGGCAACGAAAAAGAAAGATGCACCGATGAAGAAAAAAATTTCAAACTTTGGTCAAGGTGCATCTCAAAGGCCGGGTCAGCACGTACACTGAGCATGGGTCACAACAAAAACACGACACGGATAGGGATTTATGGCCAGTGAAACCAGTCAAGACGAATTGATGGGGCTGCTGCTTGCAGTGGCACGGAAAGACCGGCAGGCGTTCCAGCGGCTGTACGAACAGATATCCGGTCGTATGTACGGGCTGTGCCTGAAACTGGCAAAGCAGCAGGACCTGGCGGAAGAAGCCCTGCAGGATGCATTTGTACAGATCTGGCACCGCGCTTCGGAGTACCACAACGACCGGGGCGCCCCGTTGAGCTGGATGATGACCATTGCCCGCTACCGGACGCTGGACCTGATGCGCTCCCGCAAAGCCCGGGCGACCGATGGCGATGAGCACCTGGACAAGACGGAGGATCATCGTGAAGGCCCGCTGGACAACTCCCTGCGTTCGGCAAGTGCCAAAGCGTTGACTGGCTGTATTGAAGAACTGTCGGACGTTCAGCGAGACAGCATTCTGCTTTCCTATTACCGGGGTTTTACCCACGACGAACTGGCGGTCGCTCTCAGCTCTCCCGTTGGTACCGTGAAAAGTTGGGTCCGCCGTGGCCTGATGGCCCTTAAGAGGTGCCTCGAACGATGAAAAAAACACCGGAACGAATTGAATTACTGGCTGCGGAATATGTGCTGGGTTCTCTGCAGGGGCTGGCGCGCCGGCGTTTTGAACGCTGGATGATGGAGTCTGCCCGGGTGCGGGAAGAGGTCTGGTTTTGGGAAGAGAAACTGGGCCACCTTGGTAACCAGGTGGACGATAAGGCGCCACCGGCGTCGGTGTGGCGTGGAATAGAGGCCCGCCTGTGGCCCGCCAAGGCTGCAAACGCTGCCAACGACAGCGCTGGAAACTGGCTATGGCCGGGCTGGAGCCTGGTGGCCACGGCCGCTGCGCTGGTATTGGCGGTCATTCTGGTACAGCAGCCCGTGCCGACGCCGGATGAACGCCTGTCGGGCGCCATCGTTCAGGCTGACGCCACTGATCCTCTCTGGCTGGTGAGCGGCTCTGAATTGGACCGCAGTTTGAAGCTAAGGCCGGTAGCCGCCACCGCTGCCCAGGCTGGGAAAGACTACGAGCTCTGGATTGTGCCTCAGGACGGCCAGCCGGTATCACTGGGGGTTATGCCGGTCGGCGACACCTATCAGGTGACGCTGGATGATAACACCCGCGCTCTGCTGGCCAGCAGCCGGACGCTGGCCATCAGTCTGGAGCCGGTAGGCGGTTCACCCACAGGCGCGCCCACCGGGCCGATTCTCCACGTCGCCAAACTTTATGAACTGTGACGCCGCTTTGCCTGCTCAGTGCTCCGACATCAGGGTCAGGCACAGCTGCGCATTCTGAACAAAATGCGCAAATGCCGTCAGCTGATCGTTGGAGGGCACATAGTCGGCAGCGGCGTTGTCGGCGTAGAACAGGCCAATCAGTCGCCCTTTCGCTTTGATCGGTGCCACCAGTGCTGGTACCTGCCCCAGCCATTGATCGAAAGCCACAGGTTCGCTCTTGTGTTTGGGCTGATAGATATAGCAGCTTGCCTGGGGAAGAAGCGCCCCGAGTGACCCAGTGCCGTCCCGACGGATGGCAAAGTTCTCCTTCCAGGCATCTGTGCCTTTTCCGCCCAGCTTGCGGGGAACCAGTTCCTGTCCGCTACGGTCGCTCATCAGCAATGCCACTCTCTGCATGCCCACCGCGCGGTGAATGCCCTCGATCACCAACTGACAGACCTCATTAATATCGGGCTTTTCCGCCAGGGTGTGGGTCAGATCCCGTAAAATCTGTAATTGCAGTACCGGATCAACCTCCGGCGCATGGTGGGCGCTGGTGGTTTGGTCGTTCTGGCTGCCGGGCATCAGGGCGGTCACCTGGGGAATGCCCAGGGATACAGCCACTTTTGCGGCTTCTCCGGCGTTGACTTTTACCCGGTCACGGACCGTTGCCGGTGCTTCGCCAATATCCTGCGCCAGGGCTTCCAGCGCTTTGTCCATATCGGCCCCGCGCCAGCCCTGTTCCGCCAGTTTGGCCATTTCCACAGAATGGCGTACCAGGCTGGCGGCTTTGGAGTTGGCTTTGCCTGCAGACACGACCTCCTTGATAAACGGGCCAAGGGACCAGGCTTCCACCAGGCCGCGGGTGATGTCCGTAAACGTGGTGTGAAGAACGGTCTTCTGGGCTTCCACTGGCGGCTGGTCCAGCCTTAACGCCTGCTCCAGTTCGATGGCCTGCTCGGTGTCACAGGACCAGAAGGCCAGTTCGCCAATGTTCATCAGCAGGGCGCCAATAAAGACCTCTTCTAATGCCTGTTCATTGCGTTTTGGCATCAGGCACCGGGCCTGAACCGCCGCATGGATGGCCCGGGCCAGGCAGTGCAGCAAGTGCGGGCGGTCATTGCGCTTGAGCAGTGAATCCACAATCAGGGATGAAATGGCCATGGATTTGACCGCGTCAAAGCCGATCAGCGTTATTGCCCGACTGACGGTGCTTACCTGGGTGCGTGTCTGGTTATAGAACACGGTGTTGGACAGCCTGAGCACCTTGGAGGTGAGCTGAGCATCGTTCAGGATAACATTGGCCAGTTCGTTCACGGTGCTGTTGCTACTATCTGTCAGTTCATCGATCCGGCTCAGTGTATTGGCCAGGACCGGCAACTCTACCGTGCTCAGATAGGTTACCCAGGCGCCGGTGGAGTTCATTCTTGGGGCTGCTTGGCCAGTGTTTTTATTCAAAGTTGCGTCCATCCTGAATCGGAAATGAAAACCTCGGGCGTGCCGGAAGCTAAACGCACCCTCAACACACCCTCAACAGTTTAGTTCACCTGGCAAGCTGACGTGTATTTCAGGTGCGCATACGGGGATGTACCAAGGCCGCAAACTCGGGTTTGACCCGCGATTGGTTTACAATCGACGGCTTTTACCATGCATTCTCAGGGCGTTGACAGGATTCATCCGTGATTGTTTTTGACCAGGTTCAGAAGTCCTATCCGATAAAAGGGCAAGCGGTTCCCGCGCTGCACGCCACCAGTATGACCATTCAGACTGGCGAGATATTTGGCATTGTCGGTCACTCAGGGGCGGGAAAATCGACCCTGGTGCGGTTGATTAACCTGCTTGAGCCTCCCACTGCAGGCCGGATCCTGATCGACGATGAGAACATCACCGGCTACAGCCCGGCTGAACTGCGGGCATTTCGCCGAAAAGTGGGCATGATTTTCCAGCACTTCAACCTGCTGTCGTCGAAAACCGTGGCTGACAACATCGCATTTCCTATGAAGCTGGCTGGTATTTATTCGGCCAAAGAGATCCGTGAGCGGGTTGAGGAACTGCTTCAGCGGGTGAGCCTGGCTGACCAGGCCACCAAATATCCGTCCCAGCTGTCTGGTGGCCAGAAACAGCGCGTCGGTGTCGCCCGTGCACTTGCCTGCCGTCCGACTATTCTGCTTTGCGATGAAGCGACCAGTGCCCTGGACCCCCAAACTACTCAGTCTGTGTTGCGCCTGCTGGCGGATATCAACAAGGAACTGGGGCTCACCATCGTCCTGATTACTCATGAAATGGACGTGGTGCGCCGGGTCTGCGACCGAGTGGCGGTGATGGACGCCGGCGAGGTGGTGGAAATGGGCGCAGTCAGCGACGTGTTCCTGCACCCGAAACACCCAACCACCCGGGATTTCGTGTTTGAAAGCGAGCACATTGATCATGACGATATGCAGCGGGATCTGGAGCACGCCAAAGGCCGTATTCTGCGGCTGACGTTTCGGGGCGAGTCCACCTACACGCCACTTTTGGGCAGTGTGGCACGGGAGTCCGGGGTGGATTTCAGCATTCTGTCCGGCCGGATTGACCATATCAAAGACACCCCTTATGGCCAGCTGACGCTGTCCCTGGTGGGCGGTGACCTGGACATTGCTATGAGCGCCCTCACAGCCGCCGATGTTCACGTCGAGGTGTTGCGCTGATGGAGGGCCTGATGGAAGGAGTGCTGAGTAACGTCGACTGGCCCGAAATCGGACTGGCCAGCTGGGATACCCTGGTGATGGTGGGCCTATCACTGCTGTTCAGTGTGGTGATCGGGCTGCCGGTGGGTGTGCTATTGTTTTTATTCGGTAAACGCCAGTTGCTGGAGCAGCCAGTCGCCTATGCCGTGCTATCGTTCGTGGTGAACGTACTTCGGTCAGTGCCGTTTATTATCCTGCTGATTGTGATGATTCCCTTCACCGTGATGCTGATCGGCACGTCACTGGGCGTCGCGGGCGCGATTCCGCCGTTGGTCGCCGGTGGTGCTCCGTTCTTTGCACGCCTGGTAGAAACCTCTCTGCGGGAAGTGGACCGGGGCATTATAGAAGCCACACAGGCGATGGGTGCGAATGTGCGGCAGATCGTCTTTGGTGCCCTGCTGCCGGAAGCCATGCCAGGCCTCATTGCAGGCATTACGGTCACGGCGATTACGCTGGTGTCCTACGCGGCTATGTCGGGTGTGATCGGTGGCGGTGGACTGGGTGATCTGGCCATACGCTTCGGTTATCAACGATTCCAAACGGACGTCATGGTCATTACCGTGGCGCTTCTGGTGATTTTTGTGCAGGTGCTGCAAATGGTCGGCGACCGCCTTGTGCTCCATTTCAGCCGCAAATAATGCAAACCAACCCAATGAATGCTTAAAGGAGAATGTCTATGACGTTCAAGAAGACGCTTGCGGCCCTTGCCGCCGCTGCCACTTTTTCCATGGCCGCCTCTGCGGAAGAGCTGTCCGTGGCGGCAACGCCCGTGCCCCACGCTGAAATTCTGGAGTTTATAAAACCGGCGCTGGCCGAGCAGGGTGTTGAGCTGGACGTGAAGGTGTTCACCGACTACATCCAGCCAAATATTCAGGTCGATCAGAAGCGGATGGACGCCAACTTCTTCCAGCATCAGCCGTATCTGGACGAGTTCAACGAGGGCCGTGGCACCAATCTGGTGACGGTTGCCGGCGTTCATGTGGAGCCGTTCGGCGCCTATTCAAACCGCATCGAATCACTGGATGCGCTGGAAGACGGTGCCGTGGTGGCCATTCCCAACGACCCAACCAACGGCGGCCGCGCCCTGTTGCTGCTGCAAAAGCATGGCCTGATCAAGCTCGAAGACGCCAGCAAGATCACCGCCACACCGCGTGACATTGCCGAGAACCCGAAAAACCTGGATTTCAAGGAACTGGAAGCCGCCACGCTGCCGCGTATTCTGAACCAGGTAGACATGGCCCTGATCAACACCAACTATGCGCTGGAAGCCGGGCTGAACCCGACCGAAGACGCGCTGGTGATTGAAGGCCCGGATTCACCTTATGTGAACATCCTCGTGGCACGCCCGGACAACAAAGACAGCGATGCGATGAAAAAGCTGGCGGCTGCGCTGAACTCTGACGATACGAAAGAATTCATTCTGAATCAGTATGAAGGCGCTGTAGTACCGGCGTTCTGATATTGCCAGTTTCTAATATTTATAGTTCAGCAAAAAAAACCGGGCCAAAGCCCGGTTTTTTTATGACACCAAATGAGTGGTTATTCACCGCCCCAGTTGGTGGACGGGTCAGGCGTCATCCGCAGATAGGGCGTTACGGCCTTATAGCCTTTGGGGAAACGCTTCTTGATTTCGTCCTCATCTTGCAGTGATGGCACGATGACCACGTCCTGGCCTTTCTCCCAGTTGCCCGGGGTGGCGACCTTGTGCTCGTCTGTCATTTGCAGTGAGTCGATGACCCGCAGCACTTCGTTGAAATTGCGGCCTGTGCTCGCCGGATAGGTGATCGTCAAACGAACCTTCTTGTTCGGGTCGATTACAAACAGTGAGCGCACGGTGAGACTGCTATCGGCGTTCGGGTGGATCATGTCGTAGAGCTCGGATACCTTGCGGTCCTCGTCTGCGATGATCGGGAAGTTCACGGAGCAGCCCTGGGTATCGTTGATGTCGTTGATCCACTGTTTGTGGGAATCGACGGCGTCGACACTCAGCGCAATCGCTTTGACATTACGCTTGGCAAATTCGTCTTTCAGCCTGGCGGTCAGGCCCAGTTCAGTGGTGCACACCGGGGTGAAATCAGCCGGGTGAGAGAAAAGAACCCCCCAGCCGTCGCCAAGCCAGTTGTGGAATTGGATGGTGCCTTCGCTGGAATCCTGTTCGAAATCCGGTGCAGTGTCGCCTAGACGTAAACTCATGGTGTTTCCTCCTTTGCTGATACAAAGCACCGGCCGCAAAACAGTGCCGGTGATCTCGATGCTATACCTACAAATATGGTGACGGATGCCGCGAAAACCAAGGGGGTAATCACGGAGTCTCGTCATTGCCGGTGCATTGAGTGTAGACCGGACTTCTCTGGTGTAAATAATTGGCCTGTGAGTTAACCTGCCAGTATGAAACAGCAAGAGCGAGAGCGCATGAATCAGACCCAGACCGAAAACCAGACCGGCATCCAGACAGCGACCCCGGAGCCCGATACTTTCTACGTTGACGTCGGCGACCTGAAGTTCTGCGTGGAAACCCGTGGCAACCCGGAAGGCGAGCCGGTCATTTTCATTATGGGCCTTGGGGCGCAGATGACCTTATGGCCGGAGGCGCTGCTGGAACATTACGTGCGTGAGGGCTATCGGGTAATCCGGTTCGATAACCGCGATATCGGCCTGTCATCACACCTTCGGGACCGGCTGACAGGCCATCCCGTGGCGGTGATGGCAAAGGCCCGTATGGGGCTGAATATACCTGCACCCTACACGCTCTACGATATGGCCGCCGATGTGTGCGGTGTGATGGATGCAATGGGGTTGTCCAGCAGCCATCTGGTGGGCGTATCCATGGGCGGCATGATCACGCAACTGGTGGCGGCCACCTGGCCCGAGCGGGTGCGTTCAGCCACCCTGATCATGACGTCGACCAACAGCCCACGCCTGCCGATGCCCAAACCGTCTTTGATTGTTCGCCTGGCGGGAATTGGCTCGCGCGGAAGCGATGAAGCGACCGTTATTGAGCGGTCTATGGATTTCTGGAAGCTTATTCAAAGCCCTGGCTTTCCCTCACGGGATGAAGAGCTGCGCGAGCGCATTACGTTCAACTATCGCCGCAGCTATCATCCGGCTGGCATCCTGCGCCAGACCCGTGCGATTCTGGCCACGGGCAGCCTGTCGTCGGCAACGCGCCGTATCCGGCAGCCGGTGGCGGTCATTCATGGCAAGGCTGACCCGCTCGTGCGCCCGGCGGCGGCAAAACAGCTGGGTTACCTGATGCCCCACGCCCGCGTTGAACTGATGGACGGCATGGGGCACGATCTGCCAGAGCCGCTATTAGCGCGCTTCGCTGAAATCAGTTTCGAAACGATGAATCAGGCAAGCTGAGTTATATTTCCAGTTTCGGGTCCGATTGCCTATGTTTAAGGGGTGCAGTACCGGAAATTTCATAGTTATGGAGGGAGTTTGCTCATGGAATCGCTGAAAGCGTCTGATGTCATGTCGAACCACATCGAGCCTATTCGCTGTGGGACGCCACTAACCAAAGTTGTTAAAATACTGCTACACAATCACATCACGGGACTGCCCGTTGTGGATGAACACCGCAAAGTGATTGGTTTCATCTCTGAGCAGGACTGCATTCACGCCCTGCTGGTGAGTAACTATCACAGCGAAGGTGACCCGGTGGTAGACGATGTGATGTTTCACAACCCGGTCACTATCTCGCCGGAGATGGCGGTGGTAGACCTCGCCCAGAATCTGGGCGCTGGCAAACCCAAGATTTACCCGGTGACAGACCATGGCCGGTTGATTGGTATCGTGACCCGGACGGCCATTCTGGCGGCATTGGCGAAGGTGGGTTACGGCATCGAAGTCCCCAAATCTGCGTAACGAAATGTTCATCTCTCGGTCACAATGAGGCTTTCATGGAATTGATTTCGACAAACATCTGTTTCAACGGAGAGCACCGGCGGTACCGGCACCATTCCGCAGCGCTGGACTGTGAAATGGAGTTTGCCGTGTTTCTTCCGCCTGCGGCCATAGGCAGCGAATCCCGCACGGTGCCGGTGCTTTACTGGCTGTCCGGCCTGACCTGCACCGATCAGAATTTCATGCAAAAGGCGGGTGCTCTCAAGCGCGCTGCAGAACTGGGCCTGGCGATTGTCTGCCCGGACACCAGTCCGCGGGGCCTGGGTTTGCCCGGTGAAGACGACAGCTACGATTTCGGCACTGGCGCGGGATTTTATATCAACGCCACCCGGCAACCCTGGGCGCCCCATTACCGCATGTACGATTATGTGGTGAAAGAAATTCCGCAAATGGTTGAATCCAACCTGCCGGTCACTGAAGAGCGTTCAATCAGCGGGCATTCCATGGGCGGCCACGGCGCATTGATCGCTGCTCTGAAAAACCCCGGGCATTATCAGTCGGTGTCGGCGTTTGCCCCGATTGCCCATCCTTCAGCCTGCCCCTGGGGCAAGAAAGCGTTCGAGGGTTATCTGGGCACGGACACGTCTGCCTGGGAAGAATGGGACGCGGCACTGCTGATTCCGTCGGCCAGGGAGCGGTTGCCGCTGTTGGTTGATCAGGGAACGGCGGATAACTTCCTGGAGGAGCAGCTTTACCCGGAAGCGCTGGCAGACGCCTGCGAGAAAGTGCATCACCCCATCCATCTGCACATGCGCCGGGGCTACGACCACAGTTATTTCTTTATTGCTTCGTTTATCGACGAACACCTGGACCACCACGCCAAAGCACTTGGCTTGCTGCCCCGCTAGCGAAATCCCCAGATTTGCCCGAAGTCCATGGAGGGCATGACTTCGGGCATTTCCACGCCAACAATGCTGAATTCCGGTTTGCTGCAATCCCGCTCAAACGTTCCGTTGTAACGATTGCCTCTGGGGCCGATGATGGCCCTGGCGAAGGGGCCCCGCGCTCGTTTGG
>Ga0306868_1000649_pt1 | contig 21265 bp, 16 predicted proteins | sample AntRauTorckE6832_FD_190411 | JGI IMG/M metagenome (GOLD analysis project Ga0306868, IMG submission 190411) | Saline lake microbial communities from Rauer Islands, Antarctica - Metagenome Torckler E6 #832 (v2) (version 2) | ecosystem: Environmental > Aquatic > Non-marine Saline and Alkaline >... | reverse complement strand
GTCATTTCTGTAAAAAGAATTGAACAAGCTCTCGCTCGCACAAACAATCTGATCTATACTTCATTATGTCTAAGAACTAAACTTTCAGCGAAAAAAAATGCTGACTAAACTTCTGTTTGGTCAGCGATTTTCATTTCCTTGAAAGGATTATAAAGGTAAGGGCTGGACCCCATTCATCGCAAGTTTTATTTCAAATAAATTTCACTTTTTTTCCACTACTTCCTGAGTCATCGGTTTTCGTATAATGAGTGTCCTGAAGGGTCTTCATCAAAGTCTTTAAGAAACCTTACGCCCAAATAAAAGAGTGGGGTATCAAAAAGTGCAAAGAAAAATTTAAATAAATAACTGTTGATGATCAGGATGATGAGCGTGGCCACAGAATTTACGTTATCGCCTAGGTTTCCGGCAAGATATAAAATGGTCAAAATTGCTGTGGAATCTACAAGCTGACTAAACATAGTTGACGCATTATTTCTAAGCCAAAGATGTTTTCCTCCGGTCAGGTTTTTCCAAAAGTGAAACAAGCGAACGTCAATGGTTTGCGCAGTAAGATATGCGATCATACTGGCAATAGTATTCCCTACCATAAATTCATACACTCCTTCAAAAAGTGGCAAGCCCCCACTAACTCCACCGGTGTTTGGTAGCCAGTGAGCGACAGACATCAACAACAGCATAAAAAAATTCAAAAAGAAGCCCACCCAAACTACAAGCTGTGCCTTCTTACGTCCAAATAATTCTGAGATCAGGTCGGTGGCGAGGAATGTAACCGGATAAGCCAGCACCCCAACCGGAACACTCATTGTATAAATACTGCCATCCCGAACAATTGATGGGGTAATTGATAGAAGCCATCCCGGCATGTCAATACTAAACAGCGTTACAAATTTTGTAGTGCCAATCACGTTCCCCAAAACAAGAGCCGTTATAAAAACTCCCGCAAGGCTAAGAAACAAAGTATCCCGTTTGTCCATCGACGGCTTATAGTCAGGCATATAAATTTTTCGTTTTAAAGTCAGTCAAAAGTAATCATTCAAAACAATTTTTCAATTTATACCGTACTAACGAACTGAAAGCTTTCCACATTCGTTTTGCAAGTAACTCAAATTACCAACATGAATACAGAAAAACTGAATACCAAGATCGAGCTTACCGAAGCTGCGATCGACCTATATATAGAGAATGAATTTTCACTGCCCAACCTGATCGACAAAACTGGAAAATCAGCGTCAGAGATCTACGCTTTATTTCCCAACAAGAAATCTATCCTGAAATTTTATTATCCCTCTCTGGTAATTCGCTACCATGCTATGATCAGCGAGATCGAGGACTTCGAATCTTATTCCATAAGTGAAAAGCTATCGAATTTCGCTTTCACTCTATTTGATATGATGGACGAGCGCCGGGAATTTGTGGAGGACACCTTTGAAAAGTATGAATGGAATTGTTCGTCTAAAAGTGATTTTCAGAAAGAGATCAAAGAATTATTCAATGTATTCTTTACTACAGATGGCAACATTGCGACCAGCGCCGGGCTTTTTATGGGCGATCTATTTTATGCTTCCCTAAAAAATCAGTTTTTATACCTGATGAAATTCTGGCTGGAAGATGAAAGCGATGGACATGAACGTACATTTGCTCTAACAGATAAGATCACAGAGTTCATTGAAGAACTTGTTTATTCTAAGATCGTGGATAAAGGGTTCGATCTGGCTAAATATTCATTAAGCGCTTTCGGTTTCAGCAAACAAGTTAAAGATTTCAATGATTGGGTTTCGAGCTGGTTTGAGGATGAACCCAATAATGAATCTGAAATTGAGATTGACGATGAAGAAGAAAACGTGACCAATAACACCTCTGACTAATTTTAAATGCGTAAATGTTGAATGTTAAATGGAACAGATCATTTAACATTTATAATTAAAAATTTAACATTACCCTGAATGAGTAAAGATTTCCCTTCTTCAAAGTTTGAACGCGGAAGCCGTATCGCAAAAACGGGTCTCAAAATCGGGACCAATTACGCCAAACGTTATCTCCGCAAAAAGTCCGGCAAAGATAACGGAGATTCAGATGGCGCATTCCATTCCGAAAATGCCAAAGAAGTCTTCAAAGAGTTCACCAAGCTCAGAGGAACTGCCTTAAAAATTGCTCAGGGAATGAGCATGGATCAGGGATTTCTTCCTGAAGAATTTGCTGAGGTGATGACGCAGGCTCAATATTCAGTTCCTCCTATAAATAAAGCTCTGGTTCGGTCTATTATAAAGAGAGAATTGGGTGCGTATCCTGAGCAATTGTTTTCAAGTTTTGAGTCGGAAGCTTTTGCTGCGGCTTCTATCGGACAGGTGCATAAAGCAGAATTAAAAGACGGACGCCAAGTCGCCATCAAAATTCAATATCCAAATGTGCGGGAAACGATCGACTCAGATCTGGGATTGGCCAAGATCTTGGTAAAACGCCTTGTCAAGAAAGGAGCGGATATCGATCCTTATTTTGATGAGGTCAAAAAAACCCTGCTTGAAGAAACAGACTACATAAATGAAGGACAGCAAATTGACTTATTTAGAGAGCGATTTGGCGGATTGAATATTGCGATACCTGAGTGGGTTCAGGAATTCTCTACTGAGAAAGTGCTTTGCATGACCTATTTGGAAGGGCGGCATTTAGGGGAGTTTCTTAAAGAAGATCCGGATCAGGAAACACGTGATCATTTTGGTCAGTTATTATGGGATTTCTTTCATCAGCAAATTCAAGATATGGATTATGTACATGCCGATACCCACCCCGGAAATTTCCTGTTTACATACGATGGCAAGCTGGGTGTGATCGATTTTGGGTGCGTGAAAAAATTTCCTGAAGCATTTTTCATGGATTATCTTCGTTTACTTCCTACTCATTTACAAGATGATGATGATGCCATTCGTGATCTTTATGAAAAATTAAATGTCATCAATCCTGATTCGGATGATCCCGCTAAAGAGGAGGAGTATTTTAACTTTGCCCGTAATTATGGAATGACCTTCGCGGAGCCTTATAAATATGAGGTCTTCAATTTTGGAAATGAAGAATACCGAAACACTATCAAATATTTCACCAAAGATGCACCTATTGGGAATGAACCGCGAGGTTCTCAACACTTCTTATATACCACTCGAGTTCATCTGGGGCTATATAATTTATTAATGAAAATGAGCGCCCACATTAACACCACAAAAAGCAAGGAGATCTTGAGTGAGATGCTGGATATGGAGTTTGGGAAGTTGGTGGAATAGAAAAAACGGGTAACACTGATTTATCCGATGGCCGCTGAGCTATTACTCAATTCTTTTTTTTGTTCCTAAACGGAGCAGACGGAATGAGACGTACACTTGCTTTAAACGATCCCTGATTTTGTCACGAAATTCTAATCCTTAAAAAAATCTGTAAGGAATTCGGTTTTCATAGCTCTTACCTTAGAAAAAGATCATGCAAAAATCAGAAAACACTTTAGCCGACATGCCAGACCTTCAACAAGCGGAACATATACTTCATGAAGTTTTTGGGTTTGAAGAATTCCGGTCACTGCAAAAAGGCATCATTCAAAACGTTCTGCAAAAAAAGGATACCCTTGCCATTATGCCAACGGGTGGGGGAAAGTCGCTTTGCTATCAGATTCCCGCTTTGGTATTTGAGGGATTGACGATTGTAGTATCTCCTCTTATTTCACTTATGAAAGATCAGGTCGATCAGCTCACCGCTTACGGGATTTCGGCTTCGTATTTGAACAGTTCGCTCTCGCCTCATGATTATGAAGCCACCCTGGACTTGATCCGCAGAAACAAACTGGACCTGCTATACCTTGCTCCCGAAACTTTAATGAAAGGTTCTGTACTGAATTTACTTTCCGGACTGAATGTCGAATGCGTGGCGATTGATGAAGCGCACTGTATTTCGGAATGGGGACATGATTTCCGCCCCGAGTACCGCCAGCTTTCTGAAGTCACCAAGCGTTTTGATGATAGTATTACACTCGGATTGACGGCCACAGCAACACCCCGTGTACAAAAAGACATTGCGAATTCTCTGGGTTTAGCTGATGCCAATACCTTTGTGGCAAGTTTCAACCGGAAGAATTTATACCTGGATGTGGTCACTAAAAACAATGCACTTCAACAAACGATCAATTTTTTAAGACGTCATGAAAATGAGTCGGGCATTATTTATTGCTTTTCACGTAAGCAGGTAGATAAACTAACGCAGGATCTGAATGCCAATGGATTCGATGCGCTTCCTTATCATGCAGGACTTGGAGAAGCAATCCGAACGCAAAATCAGAATGCTTTCATTCGCGATGAAGTGGATATCATTGTAGCCACCATTGCTTTTGGAATGGGCATTGATAAACCGGATGTACGTTTTGTAATTCATCACGATATGCCAAAAAATATTGAATCGTATTACCAGCAAATTGGTCGCGCAGGCCGGGATGGATTGCAATCCGATTGCCTGTTTTTATTCAGTTATGGTGATGCAGGTAAGATCCGCTATTTCATCGGTCAAAAAGAGGATGTCGAAGAACAGCGCATTGCAGAGCTTCACCTACAAAAGCTAATGGAATATGTGGAAATGCATCAATGCAGGAGAATTAAACTGCTGGAGTATTTCGGGGAGCATTTCAACGAGCAAAATTGTGGGATGTGTGATTTCTGCACCGGCGATGTCCCTGAACAGGAAAAAATCACGGTTCAAACTCAAAAATTCCTGTCTACCATGGCGCGGACCGAGCAGCGGTTTGGCTTTCATCACATCAAGAATATCCTGGTCGGTTCACGCCGGAAAGAAGTACTGAAATTCAATCACGATAAACTTTCTACCTATGGCATTGGGAAAGAAATGAGTCGGCCCGAATGGAAACAGCTGTACCGTGAACTAATGAAGCAGGATATCATTGTGCGTGATATCGAACACAAAAGTTTGAAGCTGACTCCTAAGGCCATAGAGATCCTGAAAGGGGAAGCAGATGTGTTTGGGGTTATTGAGGAACAAGGGCAACAAAAACGAGTCAAAACTTCCAAATCCGATATCGAATCGCTGGATTTTAACCGTGAGTTATTTGCACTGCTCAAGGAAAAGCGGATGGAGCTGGCCCAACAACAAGGCGTGCCCCCTTTCATCATTTTTGGCGATTCTACGCTTATCGAAATGGCCTATTATTATCCGCAAACGAATGAGAGTTTACTCAATATTCATGGGGTTGGTCGGGCTAAATCCACGAATTATGGGTCAGATTTTCTTGGGGTTATTGTGGATTTTTGTGAGCTTAATGATCTGGAAGAACGCTCAAAAACATCCAAACGAAAAACGAAAACGGTAAAGAAAACACTGAGTCGTGACAGCCGGCCATTCCAGGTTGGGCATTTGTTCCGGGATGGGAAAACAATATCTGAAATTGCCTCAAAAATTGACGTTCAGGAAGGCACAGTGGTTGGTTATCTTTCCAAATTTGTACGAGCCGGAAACGGGATTCCCGCCGAACAGGTATTGGAGGCTTCTTCCCTTAATAAAAAACAGTTGGAAGCAGTGCGGAAAGCTTTTGAAGAAAACGGCACCGAAAAGCTCCGCCCGATCTTTGAAGCAATGAATGAAGAAGTGCCTTATGATGAGTTGCGGATCGTTCAGTTATATTTAGTTGCACAGGATTAGTTTCTATTTTGAATCTGAGGTTCAGGCATGCATTCCAAACAGGTCTTTGGTAACGAGTCCTAATCATGGTTCATATTTCGAACAAAATTCCCCTAATGTAGAGACACAAGATATTGTGTCTCTACATTAGGGGGGTTTCATTTTATCATTCCGACTCTGAGCCCGCTTTTCTTTTTTGCCACCAATTTTCAAATACAACCATTGCCGCTGACCACAACACTGAAACAAATAGCGTTTCAAGCCAATCAAATCCGTTTTCGGAAAAAATATACAATCCAATTCCATAGATCGGGGCAAATACAATGATTCCTGCAATGAATCTGGCAAATTTTTCTTTTCGTATCATATCTATAAGCTTACTTAAACAAAAAAAGCACGAGTGATTAGCTCGTGCTTTTAAAATACGATTTTGATGAATTTTACCTAATCAATCCGGTTCAAATAACGGAAAAAATCACTGTTTGTAGAGAGAATGATATTGGTTTCTTTATCCATGGTTTTACTATAAGCATCCATCGACCGAACAAAAGAATACAATTCCCGGGACTGAGTATTCCGGTTGTATGCTGAATTATAAATGGCAGCAGCCTGAGCATCTGCCTCACCACGAATGATCTCCGCCTGCCGGAAAGCCTCAGACTGAATTCGTGCAAGGTCTCTTTCCTTTTCACCATTAATACGAGACGCTTCACCTTGTCCTTCAGAACGGAACTCATCCGCAATACGATTTCTTTCCGAGATCATACGGTCGTACACCGTCTGCCGCACATCCTCTACATAATTCACTCTCTTGATGCGAAAATCAAGGATAGCAATTCCCAAATCAGAAGCACGGTCATTAGCTAGCCGCTGAATCTCTTCTTGGATTTCTTCCCGCCCAGTAATGATGTCTTCAAGTGAGTCCTCTACTACTTCAAGCATCAATGCACCGGTAGTATCCGGTTCTCTGTTGCTGGTTCGTACAATTTCCAACAGATTATGTGAAGCAATAGCATTTCGGGTTTCACCATCCAAGATATCATCAAGGCGTGATTGTGCTCCACGTTCTGTTCCTAATCGCTGATAGAACTGAAGTGGATCTGTAATTTGCCATCTGGCATAAGAGTCTACAAATATGAATTTTTTATCTTTTGTTGGGATCTGATTTCGATCTCCGTCCCACTCCAGATATCTTTTATCAAAAAAGTTCGCCTTCTGTACAAAGGGGATCTTGAATTTCAACCCCGGCATTACAATGGCTTCTCCGACAGGATCACCAAACTGTGTAATGATAACCTGTTCGGTTTCATGCACGATATAAAATCCATCGATTGCCGTCAAAAATATGACTAGTCCAACAACTGCTGCAATAATTCCTTTCGTCTGATTCATTAGTTGCCTCCGTTATTGTTTTGGTTCGAAGTTGAATTCTGAACGTTTTCTAACTGCATTTGCAACAGAGGAAGAACGTTGCTTCCACTTTCATCCGTGATAATTTTTTTACCCATTCTTGGTATTATTTCTTCCATCGTTTCTAAGAATATCCTTTGTTTGGTTACCTGTGGTGCTTTAATATATTCTGAATACAAGTCGTTAAACCTCGAAACTTCACCTTCGGCATTATTTATTCTCTGAGAAGCGTAACCCTCTGCCCGCTGTATAGTTTCTTGAGCTTCACCACGTGCTCTTGGAATTACCCGATTATAATCCGCTTTCGCCTGATTTATGAGTGTTTCACGCTGCTGTTGAGCTTCATTCACTGCATTAAAAGAAGGTTTTACTGGATTTGGCGGGTTTATATCCTGAAGTACAACTTGCTCAATTGTAATCCCCATTTCATATTCAGTAACCAGGGCCTGAATCAATTCTTGTCCACGGATAGCGACTTCTGCCCGGCCTACGGTAAGGACTTCGTTTACGGTTCGGTTACCAACAATTTGTCTCATTGCTGCCTCCGAAATATCCGATAATGTTGATTCTGCATTTCTGACCTTAAACAGATAACTATATGGATCATTTATTCGGTATTGAACTACCCACTCCACATCTGCCAGGTTCAGATCTCCTGTTAGCATTAAAGATTCGTTTTCATATCCGGCTTTTTGATATTGGGTTTGCACCCCAGCGTTAACCGTTCTATAACCAAACTCTTGTTTCAGTTGTCGTTCTACCGGTACTTTTTCTACCTGATCGATCAGGGGAAGTTTATAATTTAAACCCGGTTCTACAGTTTCTACATATTTACCCAACCGTACTACAATTCCGACTTCTTCCGGGTCAACCGTGAAGAAGGTGGAAAAACCGAACAAGAGCACGATCAACCCGACTACAATAGATCGGATGTTTTTCGAGATCTTCTCGAACTGCGGCGGTACTTTAAAATCAAAGTCTTGATTTTCAGCCATTTCTTATTTTTTATTTAGTTTTTTTGAGTGAGATACACCGAAGCACTGTAACCATGTCACACTCAAGAATCAGAGTGTGACGGTGTTACAGTGCTAAAGTGCTTTTTGTTTTTAAGTATTAAATGTCTTTCAAACCTTCAGGCATATGATAGTGGTATCGTCAGCCAATTGATAGTTACTGAACTTCTGAACGGTTCGTTTTATCTCCTGTGCAATTTCATAAGCACTTAGAGTTTCAGTGTCAATAGATTCCACTAATCTAGGTACTTCTTCAAACCCAAAACGTTCGCCATTTTCATTAACGGCCTCCGGTAATCCATCAGAATAAAGAAGGAAAAAATCCCCTTTCTTCATCGCAATGATTTCGGATTTATAATGAACCATCTTTTTAATTCCCAAAGGATAGGCCGGAGCTGGTGTATGAATATATTCTGCCAATCCGTTCCTTTTGAGAACCGGCCGACAATGACCAGCATTTGCTATGCTCATTTTCATAGTATCAAAGTCGTAGCGAGCAAGAGCACAGGTTATAAAAGTGCGTTTGTCGGTTCGGGAAAAAATAGGTTCCGTTATTCGGGTCAATATTTCATCAGGCATGTCATCCTTCATCCTGGAAAGCAATAGTCCACTTGTGAATACAGCCGGCATTGCAGCTCGCATTGCTTTTCCGGAAACATCCACAACCGCCATATTTAAAGCGATTGGATTTCCGAAATCATCTTCACTTAATATATAATCAAAATAATCTCCACCTACTTCAAAGGAAGGAAGGAAGAATCCGTAAACATCAATCCCCTCAACTTTTGGTGCCTGCAGGGGCATCAGTTTATACTGGCTTTCGCGGGCGATCTCAATTTCCTTTTCAACCCGTAAATGTTGTGCAATTCTTTCTTCATACTCTGGTATGTAATCTCCCACTTCTGAAACAGACACCCCATATCTGTATGCAATAAAGCCATAGATAAGCGGACCGGCCATCAAAAATAATTGAACCCAGCCTACATAAGCTACCTCGATAGAAGGAGACCCAAGATAAGGCTGAATCATAAAAAACACCGTAAAGAACCACCACCCGGTGCAGACTGTCAAAAGTCCAAATTCTTTGATCGCATAAATAAAAACAACAGCGACACCTATATAGATGACCATATCATGGAAAACAGTGCCTGTTGTGCCTATCAGTCTGCCTAAAACGGTTATACAGATACCGGAGATCAAAATTGATAAAAGCCCGGAGAGCCATTCCCTGCTGATCCAATGATTCAGTATTGAATAGACAAACCCAATTTGGGCAATACATACCAGCCAGGTGGTAGTCCATGAACTCATGTTGATAGTGAGTAATTTGGGTCCGATGCTTGCTTCTGCAAATCCAAATTGACTGTCGGCTTGAATCAGAAATTCTCCTGAAAAATATAATATGCCTGAAATGATACCAATCACAATACCACCAAAAGCATAACCATGAACCAAGGCTGTCCCCGTCTCACTTACAAAAAATTTGCGCTGCCACAAAGCGTCGATAATCCCCACCTGATGTTGGTTTTGTGATCGTGCAAGAGCTTCCCAGCTTATATATGCCAGTGCAGCATAAAGTCCGACTACCAAACCAAATATCAAATTGTTTATGGTGCCCGCAAATATGCCTGCATTACTTAGAAAAGGGTTGTAGCTATATATAAAAAAGATGGCGCGCCAGCCATATACTCCTAATGAAACCGTAGCAAAAATGAATAATGCTCTTCGCCATTCTACCTTTCCTTTAAATATATTCCTTAAACCTACCGCAAAAATTAAAATAATAAGTACAAACAGTGCCGAAAATAGGAGATAAGAGAAAAGCAGATCATCTGAGCTGTTGGCTGTGCCCGGTGTTAATGATTCAGGCTCATTAGCATCTGATGCTTTGAATGATTCCACACTATACCCAAACTCAGTTCTAAAGCCTGAATCATTATTAATTTCTTTCACAACCGGCTGCAGCCTAAGAGTGATTTGTTCCGGAGATCTGCTTTCTTCAGATCTTAAATGCCAATTGATCTCCAGAGATTCTGAATCCTGTCCATTGTTTATCAGCTGTCGTTGATTTTGCCCTTCACTGATAACCTCTGTCGAATCTTCAAAATTATCCTGAACCAATTGATACAGCCCCAGATCGTAATCAAAAATTTCTCCCACTATCATTTCAGCTATCGTAAACAGTGAATCTCCCTGAACAAAAGTAGGGTTGGGGTTTTCATCATGGCTGCTCAGGCGGATTATTCTACCGGCATCAGATACATGTAAGTTAAGCCGTCCAGTTTCGTTGAACAATTGGCCTAAAGTCGCAAATACCCCATTGCTTCCATTTTGAGTACCAATCACAGTTTCCCAGCTTTGGATATGAAAACCTGCTTCATTTAGTCTTGAAGGATAAACTTCTCCTTCTATGGTATCCTTAAGTGTTCTTAGGTAAGACAAATGTTGCCTTCTCATAGATATCATAGCTAAGGAATCCGTAGAAAAACCAAGTGCAGGAGCTACAGCAGAAATACTGGCTTCTGTAAGCTCTTTGCTTTGTTCTATTGGGCCGGAGGCATAGAAATCTATATCAGAACGCAGCAAAAAATAACTCAAGATGCCAGCCAGTCCGCATAGCAGTAATATGTATGATCGTTTATTTATCAACCGTTTAATGCCCTGTTTGAATAACTCATATAATAAGACTGAAAAGATGTCATCGAATAGAAGCTACGATTTTTTACACGCTTTGTTACCGAGTTTTTTATCAGCTATTCAACGCACACAAAGTTAGCTTTGCTTCGGAAATTCTACCCTGAAGATACTTCCCGGAGTATTTGTGTTTTCCAGGATCTCAAACTCTCCCTTAAGCTGCATAGTCAATGTTTTAATAAGGGTAGCTCCCAGCGTATCTGTATCTGAGAATTTTGCGGCATCAAAACCAAGTCCGTTATCCGAAATAGTCATAATGATATTCACACCTTTTCTTTCTATCCGAACTTTGATCTGACCATTGCTCTGATCATTAAATGCATGCTTAAACCCATTTACAACAAGCTCATTCACCAATAAAGAGCATGGAATGGCTTGATTAATATTGAGTGAAAAAGGTTCTACTTCTGAAATAAGTTCAATTTTTTTATTCTGATTCATATGCATACTGCTAATAGCTTGCAGCAAGTCGTTGATGTATTTATCAAACCGTATATATGCAAGAGATTCACTCTGATAAAGCATTTCATGAACCAAGGCTATAGATTGAATCCGCAGTTGGCTATCATTTAGGGCTTCCTGCACATCCTTATTTTTTGCACTAAAGCTTTGAAGCTGTAAAAGCCCGGATATTACTGCTAAATTATTTTTAACCCTGTGATGGATCTCGGCCAACATTACTTCTTTTTCTTTAAGTGAGGTCCGAATCTTTTTTTCTGCTTCTTTACGATCCGAAATATCACTTGCTACTGCAACTGTTCCTACTTTATTATTTTGATTATCCAACAGTTCAGCTTCCGAAAACAAGACCGGTATAGTTCTTTCATCTTTATGGATCAATGAAAATTCAAAAGAACGGTCTGCACCTTTTTTCTTTTTGTAAAAATCTCCCATATCCCTGAAATTATAAAACCTTGTTAGAGGCTGGCCCATCATCTCTTCAACATTATACCCTGTAAGTTTTGAGGCTGCAGAGTTCGTGCGCAATAGAGTCCCTTCATTGTCAGCTACAAATAGAGCTTCCTGTATCGACTCAATGATATTATCCAGATATGCCTTTGAGACCGTTGTCTTTTCGAGGCCTGCCGCCATGCTATTAAATGCATTGGCAAGCTCTCCCAGTTCATCTTTTGATGTTACCTTGATCCTTTCACTGAGATTTCCTTCCCCAATCAACTTTGCTGAGGAACTCACTTTAGATAGCGGGTTTGCAATAGATCTGTAGATATAGACGGCCAAAACTATGGCAAACAGTACCGAAAATATAGTGGCGAAATAATTTACCAGCTCCGCTCTTTTTAGTGACTCATCTAAATCCTGATTAATATCCTGCTGAATATTTAAGACGTAATTTCTGAGTTGAGCTATTTCAGGGATAATATTATTCCGAAAGTATGGCTCTATTGAGTTTATAAACATCATATTTGCCTGCCCGCTATTCTGCCCTCCCAAGCTCAGCCATTCTTTAGCAATAGATCTATAAACCTGATAACTCTGCAACAATTCACTTACATCTTCCGGTAAACGATCATTTTTCCCCAGCAGAAGCTCTAAACTTGAAAAAGCCGTTTCAAACTGATCCAGTTCTCTTTCAAAACTATTTGAAAGATCCACAACTGCCGGCAGTTCCTGAATAGTACTATAGCTCTTCTCAACTACTAATGCTTCGCGGATACCATTTAAGAATATAAGGCTCTGAAACAAACTCCGCTCCATCTCTCCTGTATATATCACAACCTGCGAAGCTTCATTAACGGAACGCAACTGCTCTTGTCTTATCTCAGATGTGAACTGATCTGAAATAAAACCCACTACCGCTAGTAGCAAGCTTATGCAAATAAAGCCAATTATAATTTTTGTACCAAGTTTCAAAAATAGCCAAGTTTTTTAGAAATCACACCTAAAGTATTGATAAGGCAGAGAAAACTCTATGAACTAAAAATTAAAAAAGCCTCATGTAACAAATTTACAACCGGCTAAAAACTAAGCAGGTCTTCAATTTCATCTGCGATCTTTTGAGTAGTTGGCAGTACCGATTCCATGAGCTTAACATTATAAGGAACAGGAATATCCGGCATAGTAATTCGACCAACCGGTGCGTCAAGGGATGTGAATGCTTCGCGCACAAGTACTGCTGCTATCTCGGCTCCGAAGCCTGCGGTTTTGTTATCCTCATGAACGATCAGACATCGGTTTGTTCGACGAATTGATTCTAAAACAGCCTCTTTATCCCACGGCATAAGTGTTCGCAGGTCTAAGACGTCGGCTGAAATCCCAAGTTTTTCAACAGCTTCTTCACTTCTTTCACACATTGCTCCCCAAGTTACTATTGTTATATCATCACCCTCTTTAAGTTTTTTGGCTTTCCCAAATGGCACAATAAATTCATCTCCAGGATAGGGTTTTCGTGCATATTTTGCATCAAGTAGATTTCGATGCTCAAAGAAAATTGTAGGGTTATTGCTTCGCATAGCAGAACGTAAAAGTCCAACGGCATCTTCCGCATTACTTGGCATTGCAAGCTGCCACCCAATAGCATGGGTGAAAAATACTTCGTTACTCATACTATGCCATGGATCTCCACATTTGGCAAATCCACCTGGCATACGGACTACAATAGGAGCCGCGAATCGATTGGCTGTTCTCCACCTTATGGTTCCGCAATTGTTGAGTTGTTCCGTGGCAGGATCAGCATATTTCCTAAATTGGATTTCAGCCACCGGCATCAATCCGGAATAGGCTAAACCAACGGCACGACCAATAATCCCTTCTTCAGAAAGACTGGTATCAAACACTCTTTCTTCCCCAAATTGAGACTGAAGATCCATCGTTGCAGCATGAACTCCACCTTTCATCCCCACGTCTTCCCCAAAGACCATAAGCTTGGGATTAGTTTCCAACTCATATTTCAGAGTTCTTCGGATGGCCTCTACAATATTGATCCGCTGCTTTTCCGGCTTTGGTTTTTCAGTCGATTCAGGGAATTCATACCCTTCAACAATAAGACCTCCAATAGTCTGAACTTCATCTTCCGCAAACGCATATTTTTCGGTTTGAGTAGCATCCGGTTCCGGCCGATTTAACGCTGCCTCGGCGGCTTTTCCGATCGTTTCATTAGCTTTTTTCTCCCAGTTCTTCCAGGTTTTTTCAGTGATCTGATCTGGAACCATAAATTCCTTCAGCTTTTTTAAAGGATCTTTTTCCTGTTCTTCTTTCAGAAGATCTTCACCTTTATAAGCCTGATTATCCTGGTAAGAATGCCCATTCAGCCTTGGCACTGTAAGTCGAATTAAAGCAGGGCCTTTTCTATCCCGAACATAATCCACAGATTCTTCCAATAAAGAGGCTGCCTCCTCCGGCACAGTCCCATCACCATCAAAAATTTTAAGATTATTAAAAGACTGCAAATTATTACTGATCTTACCGCCCGGTGTTTGGAATTCACTTGTTACCGAAATTCCGTATCCGTTGTCTTCAATATAAAACAGTACCGGCAGATTTTGGGTGGTTGCAATAGTCAGGGCTGACCAAAATCCGTTAGTGGCAACAGATCCGTCACCTCCAAGAATTACAGATATCGCTTTGTCATATTCTTTTTCACCAAGCACATTTTTACGATATTCAATGCCCTGGGCCCAGCCAATTGCCGGCGTATATTGAGAACCTACATCTCCCGCCATTGGTAAAACTTTGGGTCCATCTTCTTCCGGCTTATTACTGACCACGCCTATATCACGGCCATCACTATACCCACCGGACTTTCCCATTGGAGCTGCCATGGCGTCTTCCTCTGACAATCCAAGCGTAAGCAAAAGAGGTCGCGAGCGGTAGTATGCGCTTGCGGCATCGTGTTTATTGGTAAGTAAATTACCCAACAAGATCTGCCCCATTTCATGGCCCCGTGCCGAAAATTGGTACAGCACTTCTTTATTCGGAACCAATTCGGTTTCTTCTATTTCATCCATAGCCCGGGATGTCAGCATCAGTCGGGCTACGTCTTTCCAATCTACGTTGGATGTTGATATTTTTGTCTTTTTGGATGCCTTCTTTTTCTTGGCCATAAATAAATTAGGTACGTACTTACTTTTTAATTACTTCTAAAAATGATTCTTCAAAGTGGTCCATTTCATCAGAAAGCCCCACCGTTATGCGGATGCAATTTGGTAATCCGAATGCATTTATTCGACGCAGGATCACACCTTTTTCTAGCATTTTTTGGGTGAAATCGATCGCCTGATCCTCATCCGGCAAAACCATCATTACAGAATTTGAAATGGATTTTACGTATTCCACATCATGATCATCAAAAAACTTATAGAGCCTTTCTTTACTTACTTGCACCATTGAAACACTCTTTGCTAAAAAATCGCCATCATTATAAGCTGCAAGTGCTGCGGCTTGCCCTAATGTGGTTGGCTCGAATGTAAGCTTTGTTTTCATCATGTTCTTAATGAGTTCTTCGTGAGCAATGGCATATCCGACTCTGAATCCCGCCAGACCATAAGCTTTTGAAAAAGTTCTTAGCACGATGATATTATCGTAATCATAATCCAAAGCATGAGGGTAGTCTTCAATATCTTTGGCATATTCATAATAAGCTTCATCCATAACCACCAAAACATCTTCAGGAACCTGCTTCATGAACCATTCAAACTCATCCTTAGTCAAATAGGTACCGGTCGGATTATTTGGATTGGCGATATACACCATTTTTGTATTCTCATCAATGGCATTTGAAATGGCTTTTACATCGAATTTGTACTCGGAAGTGACCGGGATGTTCTTCATATGGACTCCCCTGACACCTATCTGTACAAAAAAACCCACAAAGGTAGCGTCTGCAGTAATTGCATTCTCACGGTTCAGAAAAAAAGTTTTACATAAAATAGAAATAATACTTTCAGAACCGGATGCAAGCAACACATTTTTTGGTGCAACGCCATTTCGGTCTGCAATAGCAGCTCTTAACTTACGAGCAATTGGGTCAGGATAATCCTGAATCTGTTGAAACGCTTCATCAATTGCAGGCTTTACGTTAGGGCTACACCCTAATCGGTTTTCATTGGAAGCAAGCTTGGCGATTATCTTGGGTTTGTAGAGATCGGCTACTTCGGCTATCGTTTTACCTGCAACATAAGGTTTTAGGGTCTTTATATTGCTGGGCACTAATGGTTTACCGGGTTTTTTACTCATTAAGCTTTAACTTCCTGTTTGTAATTTTAATGGTCGGAAATTTACCATTAAAAAAGCGCTTTTTCCAAGCATGTGCTAAGATAGCTGAACTATTTACGTTTGTATTTGTTATCCACTTTAAATCACCTAATATCATTCAAAATTATGAGTAAAATTATTTTAGTAACAGGTGCCAGCAGAGGAATCGGGCATGAAACCGCATTGAGTCTGGCTTCAAAAGGCCATACTGTAATTGCTACCGCACGGTCAGAGAATAAATTAAAAAAGCTCGCTGATAAGACTACTTCAGGGAAGATCATCCCCGTTGCCGCAGATATCACCGTTAACAAAGATATTCAAAAGCTGACAGATGCTGTTTCGGAGTATGACAGTTTAGATGGGCTTATCAATAATGCAGGTGCTGTTCACCGTGAAGCTTTTATGGATACTGATCTAGAAGTCTTCCACAAGCTAATGGATGTGAATGTTCTTGGTATTGTACGCCTGACAAAAGCCTTAAAAAAATATCTCCCGGGCGGAAGTCATATTCTCAATATATCCAGCATGTCAGGGTATCAGGGTAGTTTAAAATTTGGCGGACTTTCAGCTTATGGAGCTGCTAAAGCAGCCGTTGTAGGATTGTCTGAAGTATTAAGTGCGGAATTTTCTGAAGACGGGATTGCTGTCAATTGTCTATGTATCGGAGCTGTACAGACAGAAATGCTGGCTGAAGCATTTCCGGGATTTAAAGCCCCTGTTTCTCCTCAACAAATGGGAAGTTACATAGCCGATTTTATTACATCCGGTCATCAGTTTTACAACGGTAAAGTATTACCGGTAGCACTTAACGATCCTGGTTAGTAAACGATGGTTTTGCCTGTCAATATTTACTAACTTCGGTTGAATAAAAAATTAAAGGGATACACATGCATAAAATTTCTGTTCTGTTATTTTGCTTTATGATTTCTGTTTTGGGGATTCAAAAGTCCGAGGCTCAAACCATAGAGTTATTAGCAGGAAACACATTAAATGGAGCGGTAAATGGCACCCTCCTTGGTGGAGCAACTATGGCCTTGAACAGTAACCCTGATTTTGCTCCTCTCAGAATTGGCCTTGGCCTTGGAACCCTCTATGGGATCGGAGTTGGGGCTTATGATGTGGTTTCCAGCGGTGGTCAACAGCTTGTGGTTTCCGGACTTTTCAATGATGGAAATAACACCAGCGTTATAGTTCTACTTGATACATTTTATGGAGCTGCTGCAGGCGCTGTTATTGCCAGTTCTATAATGTTGATCGCAGAAGAGCCCATTATAGATGGCTTGAAATATGGATCAGCAACAGGAGCTTGGATCGGATTTGGTGTAGGAGTTATCGATGCTTTTGTTTTGGCTGATAGAGTAACTCCATCAATTGCTTCCTTAAACAAGGATAAAAGAAATGTAGCAGATGGTTTGGTTGGAATTCAATTCAACGAAAAGAACAGTATTGGTTTGATCTCTCCATCGATGATCTCAACCTATAGCGTTAATGAATCAAATCTATATCAGCAATTTAAGCCTACCATAAATCTGGTTAACTACACCTTTAATTTTTAGGCTCTGCCAGTTTTTTGATCAAAACCTTAACCGTCTCAATGTGTCCTGATAAGGAATGGTGTAATCCATCGGGTAGGTAATTCCAGGCTTGAGGTTTTTGACCCCCCATTCTTTTTGAGCGCGGATCTATAATAGCACCACTTTTCCCTGCTACAAGTTCTTGTACTTGGGCCAGGTCTCTTTCCTGAATTGTGAAATCATACAGTAGGTTCTCTTCCAGCATTTCATTAATTACCGGAGCAGGAGTGATCCATACCAAGGGATTTTCTACCCTTGATTCTAATACAAATTGTATAGTTTCAATATTCTCCCAGGTTTCAGAAAGTGGCAATAGAGTACGTTCAGGAGCAATATTTAATCGCTGGGCATCAAATGTTCCTAAAGCAATAATCACCCAATCCGGTTCATGTATAACTACATCACGATCAATTCTTCGAAGAGCTTCAGCTGTGGTGTTATAAGAAACACCCGCATTTATGAACTTAAAATTTGATTGCTCAGTAGAGATCTCCAGTACATGTTTTAATATTGTGAACCAACCTTGTGAATCTTCTGTATTTGAATCACCAAATGCGACAATGGTTTCTTCTCCATCGATGGGCATTTTATCCAGACAGTCTACAATTTCATCATCTTTCAATACTTCTAATGCAGCTTCTTTTGCATTTTCATCGTAATTACTTCGATACTTAGTGAGTTCATCTTCCGTGATACCAAATAGACCGGCCTCAGATGCTGTATTATTTTTTCCCGGAAAAAGTGGTATTCTTTTTGACATATGATAAAAAGGGATCATAAACTGTTCTAAAACCCCTTTTTCTTCTTCTGTTGCTTTTTTCTTGGACATTTTATTAACTATAATTTTTCTTTAATTTTCTCTATTAATTTTTTAACTCCGGTTCCTGCCTTCTCTTTATAGTGGAACCATTCGTCAGCATTAAATAGCTGAGGTTCTCCAGGATCAATAATATATTTCGGGATATTTTCTTTAGCATATTCAATGAGTCCGGCTGCAGGATAAACTACCAATGAAGTCCCAATTACTATAAGAATATCAGCCTCTGATACTTCCTTTACAGCCGGTTCGATCATAGGAACCATTTCACCAAACCATACTACATGCGGCCGAAGCTGAGCACCATCGCTTGCAAGATCTCCCAATTTTATGGCCTTGCCACCAATATCTTTTATTAGAGTCTCATCTTTTTCACTTCGAACTTTTCTCAATTCTCCGTGAAGATGAATGACATTGGTTGAGCCCCCTCGTTCGTGAAGGTCATCTACGTTTTGAGTTATAATGACAACATCAAAATCATCTTCCAGATCAGCTAATCCTTTATGAGCTTCATTAGGTTTAGCTTTAGCAGCCTGTTTTCTTCTGAGGTTATAGAATTCCAGTATTTTATCGGGGTTGTCCTCCCACCCTTGTGGAGAAGCAACTTCCTCTATATCATACCCTTCCCATAGTCCACCGTAATCTCTGAAAGTAGCTAACCCACTTTCAGCACTTATGCCCGCTCCGGATATAACTACGATTTTTTTATCAGGCATTCACGGTTACAAGTTTAAACCAAGAACTGTCCATTTCGTAGCCTTCAACTACATCTGCTTCTCCGCCGTGCTTATATGTTTGGATAATCGCATTGACTTCATCCTGGAGTGTCTTGATGGCGTTTTGAATTAGCTCATTATTAAAACCTTGATCTCCAAGGTTTAAAGTAAATTGAATAGAAATGATTCGTCCAAGAGCTTTGCCAAGGTCAACAAGTTTGCGCTGTGGCATTTTTGCATCAATTTCAAAATTCAGTGCATCTTTGAAATACTCAGAAGACCTTTCAGTTAAATGATATTCAGATAAAAAATCATAAAGATTATTATTCTTTAGTTTTCTCATCATCTTAAGTACAGACTCTGACAATTGCTGATATAATATGTCATTTGAACCTTCAAAGATCTGAAAAGGACGACTATCGACCACAGAACGGCCTGCAATATCATCTAATCGGTAACCCATCGCTCCTTTTAATTGTAGTAATGACTGTGAAGCACGTTGCATATAATCAGTTATCAATGATTTTATAGCATTCGCCTCAACATCCATTCGGGAAGTATTTTTTTGCAGCGGTACATTAGTGCTAGTAAAATTGCACATTGCTGAACAAACCGTAAAATAAGCCTGTATTTCAGATATCCTGTGACGGACTTGATCATAATTAATGAGGCTTTGGCCACCTACGACCCTTTCCTTACAATGTGAAACAGCTTCATCCAGCATCCTTTTCAGAAACCCCATTCCCATTCCTGGGAATTGCAATCTGCTACGATGAAGTAGATCTAGCATCATCGTGATTCCAGTACCCTTTGGTTCAAGTTTATGAGATTCATCAACTTCAATGTTTATCTTATTTTTCCCATAGGGCAACATATAAAGACCGAGGTTATTGTAATATTCTTCTACCTCAATTCCACCATTTCTGGTGTCGTGTATGAAGAAAGATATATCGCGTCCCAGATCACCTTCCTTATTCATTCCTCTGGCTGTGATCAACCAATAATCGGCCATACCGGTTAATCCGCCCCAATGCTTGAGACCCTCTATGTTATAGGTTTCATCATTAATCTTTCGATAAGACGTTTGCATTTTTAATGCATCAGAACCATAGTCCGGCTCTGTTATCATTAAACCGCCTAGTTTATTTGCGTTGATAACTCTGCTAAAAACTTCTTTTTTAGTTTCTTCGTGTCCATAATTTGCAAGAGGTTGGAGAAATAATGCTCCATTAATTCCCATCATAAGTGATAGAGGAAGAGATTGATATGAACTTGCCTCTAACATCGCAAGGGCCTCGGAAGTATTAGCACCATATCCTCCATATTCGTCAGGTATAAAGGCACTGAGTGGAGACATATCGAGAATATCCTGCAAAGTTTTATCTTCAATACCCCTCACAAGAGTCTTTTCTTCAGCATCGTGCTTTTCAGTAAATATTGCAGCGAGCTTGCTTTTGTAATCGGTTAAAAAATTCTGAAAATCCAATTTACTGTCCTTTGTTATTTATTAAACTAACACTTTGAGTAAATATAAACATTCCCACAGCGTTTTTCTTGAATTGATTAAATAAAAAAAGCTCCAATCGGCAGTGATTGGAGCTTAGGTATAAAAGGAAGAAGGCGACGACCTACTCTACCGCTTGTGGCAGTACCATCGGCGCTGCAGGGCTTAACGGCCGTGTTCGGGATGGGAACGGGTGGAACCCCTGCGCTGGAGTCACCTTCAAAAAATGATCCATAAAACATGTTCTTTGACATGATGAGGCAATAGCGTGGCAAAAGATCTGCAAAGATGTACTATTAAACTGCTTAGATGTTACCGGCTTGCACGGGGACCCGTGCAAGCCATATAAATAAAGCCTGTGGCCTGATTAGTATAGCTCGGCTAAACACGTTACCGTGCGTACACCTGCTACCTATCTACCTGGTCGTCTCCCAGGAGGCTCTTAGGGAATACTTATCTTGGAGCGTGCTTCGCGCTTAGATGCATTCAGCGGCTTATCACTTCCGCACATAGCTACCCTGCGATGCATGCGACCACACAACAGGTACACCAGCGGTGCGTCCACTCCGGTCCTCTCGTACTAGGAGCAGCTCTCCGCAATATTCCTACGCCCACAGCAGATAGAGACCGAACTGTCTCACGACGTTCTGAACCCAGCTCGCGTA
>Ga0306868_1000648_pt1 | contig 21276 bp, 19 predicted proteins | sample AntRauTorckE6832_FD_190411 | JGI IMG/M metagenome (GOLD analysis project Ga0306868, IMG submission 190411) | Saline lake microbial communities from Rauer Islands, Antarctica - Metagenome Torckler E6 #832 (v2) (version 2) | ecosystem: Environmental > Aquatic > Non-marine Saline and Alkaline >... | reverse complement strand
GAAGCTGATAGAAAAGCAGCATAGTTAATTGAATACAAAGAAATTAAGATTAATGACTTTAATTAAAGTCATTAATCTTTTTTTATGATAAAATAAACATAGATCCTGAAAAATTTAAAAAACTAAGTGGGGGTATATATGTTTATAGCTAGACAACCAATTTTCAACAAAAAAGAAAAAGTATATGGATACGAATTACTCTACAGAATCAATGAAACCTCGACTGAATATAGTAGTTTTTCATCACAATCTGCAACAGCAACTGTAATTAACGGATTATTTATCCATGGCTTTGAAAAAATTATTAATAAAAAGAAAGCATTTATTAATTTTGATGCAGATGTATTAAAAGAAGATTTTTTTCATTTAATATCTCCTGAATATTTAGTTATCGAGATTCTAGAAGATGTTGAGATTACTAAAGAGTTGATTAATAGAGTAAGAGAAATTAAAGAAGAAGGTTATAAAATTGCTTTAGACGATTTTGTTGAAAGTTATTCTGAGTATCCTCTTATTCAGTACGCTGATATTATCAAGTTTGATATAAGAGAAACACCCCTTCATACGATCAAATATGAAGTGTTAAGGGCTATAAGAGATAAAAAAATTATTCTAGCAGAGAAAATAGAAACACGAGAAGAATATTCAATAGCAAAGGATATGGGGTTTCAATTGTTTCAAGGTTATTTCTTTAGTAAACCTAAGATTATTGAGGGCATAAAAGGTAAGAAATCAATTAATCCTAACTATCTTCAAATTATTGAAGAATTACAAAGTGAAGAACCTTCATATCAAGTCATTAGTGAAATTATTGAGAGAGATGCTAACTTAACATTTAAACTTTTAAGAACCATTGATCATAGAGCGAAAACAGATTCTATCTATTCTATTAAAAGAGCATTAACTTATTTAGGCCTTAATGAGCTAAATTATTGGATCACATTACTATTGATGCAAGATATGGGAAAAGATAAACCCAAAGAATTATTAAATATTTCCCTTATTCGTTCCAAATTTGCTTTAAAGATTGCAGAGAAAAGTGATTTGAAAAAATTAAAATTAGAAGCTTCTTTAATGGGTTTATTAAGTAATATAGACGCTTTTTTAGATTTACCAATTGATGAAGTGCTCCAACAAATTAAAGTTACAAAAAGGATTAAAAAAGCATTGATTCATCATAAAGGTTTATTAGGGGATCTATTAAATTTAATTATTTTTTACGAAAGAGGCCAGTGGGAAGAAATAAATAGCTATTGCGAACAGTTAAACATTAAATCAGATGAACTTTCAAAATACTATTTTGAATCTATAAATGAAACAAATAATATCATCAGTAGAATTGGTCAGTGAAATAAATAGTTAATATAAAAAAGAATCCTATGAAATAAAAACCTTAGGATTCTTTTTATATATTTAATTAAATTTTTATCAATTCATAGTCTTTAGAACCCAATCCAATTGAGTCACCATAATCGATTTGTACTTGTCCTTCTGTGTGCGGGTGTGTTATTTTAAATATATCTTCAGAAGTACCTTCATTTGCCTGATTCACAAGATCTAGTGAGGCTTTATCAATAGCAACCGGGTCTTTACTTGCAAGTATGCCAATATCTCTTACTAAAGCTTCATTACTCCATGGTGCACAATCACAATCTGGCGTTACATCTAAAACAAAATTAAAATAGATAACGTCTTTATCTTTAACTGAAGCGTAGGCATATTCAACTATACGCTCATTAAATTCGGTTAGTTCAGTTTTCCAATCTAAATAAATTGCATCAGTCGGACAGACAGTCATACATTCGCCACAACCAATACATTTTTCTGGATTAATATTTGCTTGGTCACTTTCCATTTTTATTGCATCATGAGCACAGACATCGTAACAATTACCACATACAATACATTTTTTTGCATTAACTTTTTGCTGTGTTGAGTGTTGTTCGCCTTTGCCTATCGGTGGGGCACATCCCATCGCTAAATTTTTAATTGAACCGCCAAAACCAGCCATTTCATGTCCTTTGAAATGTGAAAGAACTACCATCTTATCAGCGTTGACAATACCTGAAGCAATGTGGCATTTCTTAAAATGCTTAAGGTTCACTTCAATATCACTATAATCTTTCCCATTGATTCCATCAGCAATCATTATAGGGGCATTTGTTACTTGGGGTACAAATCCATGTTTATGTGCCACTTCAATATGCGATGGGCCAATTTTTCTTGGACCAGAATAAAGTGTACTTGTATCTGTTAAAAAGGGCATCCCTTTTGCTTTTCTAATTTCATCAACAATTGGTCTAACAAAAATTGGTCGAATAAAGGTATCTTTACCTTCTTCTCCAAAATGGAGCTTAACAGCAGTAAGGTCATCTGCTTCAATAATCTTATCAGAATTTACTTTGTTAAAAAGTTTAATCAACTTATTATGTTTATTTGTGCTTTTACTATTTGATTTTAAATCTACCATGTAAACTTTTGACATAAATCATCCTCCTAGTAATTTATAAGAATCCTTATATACATTTTAACATATTGACGAAAAATAACAAATTGAATAAATCTCTAACTATTATAGAGAAATCACTAAATTTATTATATAATAAAATTAATTGAAATTAGATAGGGGGACGAATGATTATTTTCGCATTTTTAGTTATTATTTTATCAGGCTTTATACAAGGAACCACCAGTTTTGGATTTTCTTTAATTGCTTTACCATTACTTGGTATAGTACTTTCTTTAAAATTAGTTGTACCATTACTTGTTATTTTCTCATTATTAATGAATTCAATTATATTATATAAACTAAGGTCTCATGTAGATTTAAAAAGAATTTTAATTCTTATATTTTCTTCAATTATTGCGACGCCTGCAGGAGCTTATTTATTAATTTCTATTGATGAAAATATATTAAAGCTATTTGTTGGTATAATAGTCGTTTTTTCTGCAATTATTTTTAAACTTGGTTTTTCTATTCAGGTGAAAAACGAAAAACTTGCTTATATTCCAGTGGGTATTATGAGTGGTTTATTGAATGGTTCCGTTAGTTTAAGTGGACCACCCGTTATTTTATTTTTGACTAATCAAAAAGCTGAAAAACAGGTTTTTAGAGCCACATTAACATCATTTTTTTGGATATTAAATATTGCAACAGTATTTGTTTTTTCTTATAATGGACTAATTAATTATGAGGTGCTCAATTTATCTATAAAGTTATTTCCTGCATTAATAATTGGTTTGATGTTCGGAATGAAATTAGGCGATCGAATCCAACAAAAAACTTTTCAAAATGCAACGATCATTTTGTTATTTTGCATGGGAACTTTATCTATCCTGGGAAGTTTTTAATAATTGACATATTTATTCTATTAATATATTATTTATATATCCCCTATATAGGGGGTCGAGGTATGTATGAAGAAAAGAATTGCTTTAATATTTTTAAGTATCTTGATGATTGGAATAGGATATTTTAATAATGAATTTTCAGTAGTATTTAATAAGGCTGTTAATATTTGTTTGGAGTGTATTGGCATTGGTTAAATACACACGAAGAATTGTTCAATGGATTGTTGCAATCGTAACAAATATTAATCTAAAAGGATTTTTTACAGGCGAAATCTATACTGGGGTAACCAAGAATTTTTGTGTACCTGGTCTTAATTGTTATTCATGTCCAGGAGCCATTGGTTCATGTCCTATTGGGTCTTTACAAGCTGTTTTGGGTCATTTTAAATACAAATTTTCTTTTTATATTTTTGGGTTTTTAATGTTAGTTGGTACAATTTGGGGGAGATTTGTTTGTGGATATCTTTGCCCCTTTGGGCTGATTCAAGAATTAATCTATAAAATCAAAAGTATAAAATTTTCTATTAGTAGAAAGTTAGTATATTTAAAATATATTATTCTTCTTGTTTTTGTTATTGGATTACCTTTATTATATACAAATGTCGTGGGACTAGGCGATCCGGCATTTTGTAAATTTATTTGTCCGGCCGGAACATTAGAAGCAGGGATTCCTTTAATTCTAACGAATGAACCTTTACAGGAAATATTAGGTTGGTTATTTGCATGGAAGCTTTTATTGCTTGTGATTTTTCTAGTCACTTCAGTCTTCTATTTTAGACCATTTTGTAAAGTTATTTGTCCTTTAGGGGCAATTTATTCATTATTTAATAAAGTAAGTGTCTTTAGGTATGCTTTTGAAAAAGAAAAATGTATTGATTGTAATTTATGTGTCAATGTATGTAAAATGGATGTCAAACCACATACACAAGTCAATGATATAGAATGCATTCGGTGCCATGAATGTGTTGATATTTGTCCAACCAATGCTTTAACAACTCAGTTTAAATTAGGAGATGATAATAATGAAAAAAATATTTAGTGTTATATTACTTTTAGTTGTTGTATTTGTCGTAGGATGTAGTACAACTAATGGTCCAATTGAAGCAACTGATAGTGATAACAGTGATTCAGAAGTTGTAGAAGAAACAGAAACAGAATTAGAAGAAAGTGAAAGTGAAGAAGTTAATACTATTTCCAATGATGAAGAACAAGAGGTAAAAGTAATTGATCCAAATGCATTTGTTTCTTTTGAGGGTGTAGATTTTGAAGGTAATAAAGTAACAAATGATATTTTTAAAGAAAATGAATTGACATTAATTAACGTATGGGGAACAAACTGCGGTCCTTGTTTAGAAGAAATCCCTTATTTACAAGAGATTAATGATGAATTAGCTAATGATGGCTTTCAAATTATAGGCTTTTTAGCTGGTGGCGAATCTTACAAAGAAGATGCTATCGAAATTTTAGATATGTTAGATGCTGATTATACGAACTTAATTGTTCCTGAAGATGTTTTTAGTAAACTAGGGGTACAATACATTCCAACAAGCTTTTTAATTGATTCAGATGGAAATGTCGTAGAGAAACGAATCGTTGGTGCATTAACAAAAGAAAGATATTTAGAAAAAATAAATAAATACTTAAAATAATTTATTAGCTCTTAGAATGGGTAATCATCTAAGAGCTTTTTTATTCTTTTAACCTTAAATATATAAGTCTATTTATGATATAATATATATTAATGAGGTTACCATTATGTTTATAAATACAAAATATTAAATATAGATTATTGAAGAAACCTACTTTGAAAAATTATGTTAGTGAAGAAAACTAATACGGAGGCTTTATATGTTAATGAGAATAGAAAATTTGTTTATTAGTTTTAAAAAGAAAATATGGTTTTATCCTTTTATTTATGGAATTCTTTCCTTTTTTTTAGCGGTATTTATTTTGATGGGAGACAGTATATATTTAAGTTATTTCGAAAAAATTCTTCCAGAAATTTTCTATATTAATATTGATTTGGCAGTAAGTATTTTAGGCATAATTGCTGGTGCTTTTATTACTATTACAACTTTTACATTTTCAACTACAATGGTTGTTTTGACTTTATATACTTCGCAATTTTCCCCAAGAGTGATAGAAAATTTTCTATCAAATAAGAGTACAACACGTACTTTTGGTATTTTTGTCGGAGGTTTCATCTACTCAATTATGTCATTATTATTTTTAAAAAATAGTAATGGTGGAGGACAAGTTATTTCAGCTACTATTGGGGTTGTATATATTATTTATGGTTTAGTTTATTTCTCGACATTTATTAACAGTGTTGGTACTTATATTCAACCAAGTAATATTATTGATCGACTTTATAGTGAATCTTTGTCTAAAATTAATGATTATAAAAAATTTATTATGGACAAAAAAATTATTAAAATAGAACAAAACAATAAATTTCTAGGGATGTTTTTTAAAGGTGTTAATTGTCATGAAAATGGTTATATTCAAACCATAAATTATGATAAAATTCTCACTTTGGCTAATAAAACGAATACAATTATAATTTTTGAAAAAGTTACCGGTCAATTCTTAACAGATAAAACAAGGATGTTCTCTATTTATTATGATAAAGACTCAAACTTAGTTGAAAATATGGACAAAAAACTTCAAAGTTGTGTTGTAATAGGGGATAGGAAAACTGAAAAACAAGATTTTAGTTTTATCTTACAAAAAATAGAAGAGATAGCCATTAGAGCTTTATCACCAGGTATTAATGATCCAAATACAGCTATTCATTGTATAAGAATCATAGGTATTTCTTTAAGAGATCTAGGTGCATTAGAAAAAGGGTATATTGTAATGGATGAAGACACAACTGAGAAAGCCTCAGTTTTAGTAGAAGCTTTCGATTTCAAAAAACTTGTCTATTCCTCCTTTAATCAAATTATGCATTATGCGAAAGATGATTACAAAGTTGTTTTAACGATTATTAAATCTTTACGCTTTATAATTGAAAAATCAAATGTAGAAAATCAAATGATTATAAGAGACTATAGTCTATTTATTCGAGATAAAATCAATAAAAAAGAACTTAATAGTATTGAAAATAAAATTTTAGAGGATGAATTAAAAAAAATCAACTCTCATATCAGTTGATTGTAGTATATCTTGACAATGAAATTTTATCGTAATATTATAAATGTAGTATCAAATTAAGAATTACTGTATTGGAGGAAATAAATGAAATTATTATTAGAAATTTTAGAGGACATACATCCAGATGTAGATTTTGAAACAACTACTGGATTAATTGATGATGGGATTATTGATTCTTTTGACATCATTAGAATTGTAGCTGATATTGACGAAGAATATGATGTCGCTATCCCACCAGAAGAAATAGTACCAGAAAATTTTAATTCTGCAAAATCTTTGTATGAATTAATTGAACGTTTATTAGATAACTAGATTTGAGGTTAAAATGTTATTTACATCTTATAGTTTTTTACTATTTGTCATCACAGTATTCATTAGTTATTATTTAACACCTAAAAAATACCAATGGATACTTTTATTATGTGCGAGTTATTTATTTTATGGATTAGTAAGTATTGATTATTTAGGATATATAATAGTTACAACAGTTTCCACCTATTTCATTAGTTTAAAAATACATAAAATTAATGAAAACAAGAAATCTTATTTAATTGACCATAAAGATTTTTCGCGAAAAGAAAGAAAAAATTATAAAAAGAAAATAAAGAAACAGACGAAATCCTATTTAACATTTGGAATACTATTAAATTTTGGGTTATTAGGGGCAACAAAATACACGAATTTTATTATTGGAAATATCAACTCAATAATAACAACACTTGGTACCAATGGAACGTTATCTTTTATAGACATTGCTATGCCCATGGGTATTTCATTTTATACATTCAAAACAATGTCTTATTTATTAGATATTTATCGTGAAAAACATGATGCAGAGGAAAATTTATTTAAGTTGGCTCTTTTTGTTTCATTTTTTCCTCAATTGGTTCAAGGTCCAATCAGTCGATACAATGATTTATCTAAGAGTTTATTCGAAGGGCATAAATATAATTATGCAACAGTGCGACATGGTATCCAAAGAATTGTCTGGGGATTTTTCAAGAAAGTAGTTATTGCAGATCGTATTTTAGTAGCTGTAAAAGCAATGATTGTAACACCGGATGATTACAAAGGTTTTTATGTTTTACTTGTCATGTTATTTTATACTTACCAATTATATGCTGACTTCACTGGTGGTATTGATATAACTATTGGTATCGGTGAAACTTTAGGAATAAAAATGGCTGAAAACTTTAAAAGACCTTATTTATCAAGATCTATTAAAGAATTTTGGAGACGTTGGCATATAACAATGGGGACCTGGTTTAAAGATTATGTTTTTTATCCAGTTTCTGTTAGTCCATGGATGCTTAATATTTCAAAAAAATCACGTAAAAAATTTGGTAAAGCCATTGGTAAACGAGTACCAGTTTATATTTCTACACTTATTGTTTGGTTCGCTACAGGTTTATGGCATGGTGCCCATTGGAATTTTATTGTTTGGGGTTTAATGAATGGTATCGTTATAATAATATCTTTTGAATTTGAACCATCCTATAAATGGTTTCATAGTAAATTTGATGTAAAAAACAAATTGTCATTTAAGGTTTTTCAAATCATTCGAACGATTTTATTAATGAGTGCTATAAGATTATTTGATGTTTATCAAAATGTACCCTTAACATTTAAAATGTTTGGAACAATTTTTACTGAATTTAATTTTAATATTTTTTATGATGGATCATTACTACAATTAGGCTTAACAATAGGCGACTATTTAATCTTACTTATTGGTTTAATTGTTTTATATAGTATTAGTATTTACCAAGAAACTGGAAGCTTTAGAGTTTATTTAAATAGTAGACCACAACAAGTTAGATATGCTGTTTATTCTTTAGTTATTGTTTTTATTATTGTTTTTGGTGCTTATGGTGTTGGATTTGATTCAACACAGTTTATATATAACCAATTTTAAGGAGGATTTGTTTTAATAGAACAAAATTATTATGTTAAAAAAGAATTTAATTAGAATTTTAAGTATTGTTCTTTTAATTACAATATTATTATCGATTCAAAGATTAGTAGTACCAAAATATATGGATGATATAGTAGAAGGCTCGTTAATAGAGACTTACTACGGTGAAGAAAAAGACCATGATGTTGTTTTTATTGGGGATTGTGAAGTTTATGAAAACTTTTCTCCTATAACATTGTGGGAAGATTTTGGTATTAAAAGTTTTATACGTGGAAGTGCTCAACAATTGATCTGGCAATCATATTATCTAATGGAAGAAACACTTAAATATGAGAAACCAGAAGTAATTGTTTTTAACGTTTTATCAATGAAATATAATGAACCACAAAATGAAGCATATAATCGAATGACATTAGATGGCATGAAATTATCTATGAGTAAAATAAAATCAATTCAAGCCTCTATGACTGATGATGAAAAAATAATTGATTATATTTTTCCTATTTTAAGATTTCATAGTCGTTGGAGTAAATTAGAAGCTCAAGATTTTAAATATTATTTTAATAAGGAAAAAATATTTCATAATGGTTATTACATGCGGGTTGATACAAAACCTGTTGAATCTTTTCCTAGAAAAAAGCCTTTAGCTGATTATAGACTTGGTGAAAATGCTTATCATTATTTGGAAAAAATGACTGAATTAGCAAAAGAAAATGATATAGAATTAGTACTTATAAAAGCACCAACAATTTATCCCGTTTGGTATGATGAGTGGGATATACAAATTGAAAATTATGCTGCAGAAAATGATTTGATGTATCTGAATTTTCTTGATTTAACAGAGGAAGCTAATATAGATTTTAGAAAGCACACTTATGATGGTGGGTTGCATCTAAATTTACAAGGCGCTGAAAATCTTAGCAAGTATTTTGGTAAAATTCTAGCAGATACTTATGATTTAACAGATCATCGAAGTAATAATAATACTGCTGAAATTTGGGATGAAAAAAGTGATTTTTATTATTCAATGAAAGAAGCTCAATATTTTGACTTAAATAAATATGGGTATCTTAAGAACTTTGGCGCAAAAAAACCAACGAACAATTAAAAATGGAGGAATTATGCTAAAAAAAATAACTGTATTTCTATTAATTACATTAATGTTTATAATGCTTATTGGGTGTAATGATGAAAGTGTTGATAATAATGAAACTGATCCTCAAGAAAGCAATGTTACTGAAACTGAGGTTATTGAATCATATACCTATACTTATAATGATACTAAAATTGAAATAAATTCGAAAGCAGAGCCTATACTTGATGATTTGGGAGAAGAAATAAGTTATTTTGAATCTGAAAGCTGTGCTTTTCCAGGTTTGGATAAAGTTTATACATATCCTGGTTTAGAGATTCAAACTTATGAAAAAGATGGAATTGATCATATATTAAGTGTTAATATTCTTGATGATACCATTGGAACAAACAAAGGTATACGTCTCTTTGATAGTTCATCTAAAGTTATAGAAACTTATGGTGAAAATTATGAAGAAAATACTGGACAATATATTTATAAAAAGGGTGAGACAAAGCTTTCTTTTCTGATCAAAGACGATGAAGTTATTGCAATTGAATATGCTGCCATTGTTAAAGAAGAAAATTAGAAATGATTTACAATAGGAGGGATTCTCATAGGTAAAAAGAGTAATATCAAAATGATAAAATTAGCAATCGTTATAATAATATTATTAATTTTACTTTTTTTTGTTTTTACATATAATATATTCTTTTATAAACCATTAAAGGATGTTGTAAAAATTGAAATTGGTGAACCAATTCCTCCAGCTAATTATTTTTTACTAGAAGAGCAGAAGCAAGCAGAATTTATTACAAATATTAATGCCATTAATACTGATGAATTTGGTGAATATACTATAAAAATGAAAATTGGATTTTTTGATAAAGAAACACAATTGAAGGTAATTGATACAATACCACCTAAAGGTCAAGGGGTTAATCATGAAATTTGGTATGATGAAACATTAGCGATTCATGATTTTGTTTCTAATATTAGTGATCAAACAACTGTTCATTTGAAATATATTAAACCACCTGATTTCAGTAACATTGGTAAGCAAAAAGTAATTATTGCATTAGTTGATGAGGGAAATAATCAAAGTAGTATCGAATCTGAACTAATAATTAATGCTGATACAGAAGCACCAAAACTTTTAGGGATTAAAAATCAATTAGTTTTTACAGAGGAACCCATTTCCTATCGAAGAGGCATTGATGTAATAGATAATAAAGATGAAGATTTGGACTTTGAAGTAGATAATTCGAATGTAGATATAAAAACACCTGGAGAATATGAAATATTCTATAAATCTAAAGATTCAGCTGGTAACGAGACAATAGAAAAGGCAGTTATTACTGTTAAGAAAAAGCCAGTGTTTTTATTTTCTAAAGAAGAATTAAATACCCAAGGCGATAGAATTCTTGAACAAATCACAAATGACAATATGTCTGATTTAGAGGTATTAAATTCTATCTTTTGGTACACTCGATGGAATATAAAATATACAGGTCAGTCTGATAAAACTTCTTGGGAAATTGGTGCTTCAAAGGCTTTAGAGCAAATGGAAGGGGACTGTTTTAATTATTATGCCCTTGCACATTTATTATTAGATAGAGCTGGTATTGAGTACAGATCCGTTAAAAGAATTGAGGAATCAAAAAGTAGGCATTATTGGTTACTCGTAAAATACGGCGACTTTTGGTATCACTATGATCCTACTTGGAGTCCAACAGGTTATGAATTTGATGGATTTATGATTTCTGAAGAAGAGGCAAGAGCATTTACCAAGCGTGTTTCACCAATTCGAGATAATTATTATGTATATGATCAAAGTCTTTTTGAAGATATTGAAATTGCTGAAAAACCATTAAAAGAAAATCAAACAAAAATAGAGTAATGAGGAGATTATGCAAAAAAATATTTTAGAGTACATCGAAAAAACTGTAAATAAATATCCAAATAAAAAAGCTTTTGTTTCACCAGAAAATAGTTTTACTTTTAGTGATATTTATACATTTAGTCGTTCTATTGGAACATTTTTACAAGGAAAAAGCATTGATGATTCACCAATAGTTGTTTTTATGGGCAGAAAAATAAAAGTCATTCCAACATATCTTGGGATTGTTTATAGTGGCAATTATTATGTACCAATAAACCCTGAAATGCCTAATGAAAGAATAAATCATATTGTTGATAGCCTTAACCCACAGTTAATGATTTGTGACCAAGAGACCTATGATATAGGAAAAGAGTTAATTGATGAAAGTAAAATTTTATTATATGAAAACATAATCAATACTGAAATTAACGAGATAGCACTTGCAGCAGTCAGAAAAAAAGCAATAGATACGGATCCTGTATATATTGTTTATACATCTGGTTCAACAGGAAAGCCTAAAGGTGTTGTTGCGTCACATCGCTCTGTTATTGATTATATTGATCAACTAACAGAAATTTTAGATGTATCTGCTGAAACTATATTTGGAAATCAAACGCCTTTATATCTTGATGCCTGTTTAAAAGAAATTTTCTCTACATTAAAATGTGGTAGTACAACTTATATAATACCGAAAAAATTATTTATGTTTCCAATAAAACTTATCGAATACCTAAACGAGAATAAAATAAACACTGTCTGCTGGGTCGTATCGGCATTTACTATTATTTCGTCACTTAATGCGTTAATAAATTACAAACCAAAATATTTAAAGACGATTGCTTTTGGAAGCGAAATCTTTCCGATTAAGCAATTTAATCGCTGGGTAGAAGCGCTACCTAATGCTAGATTTATTAATCTGTATGGTCCAACGGAAGGCACAGGCATGTGTTGCTATTATGAAGTCAATCGAACATTTGAGAAGAATGACCGTATTCCAATTGGTAAGTCATTTAATAATACGGAAGTTTTTTTACTAAGTGAGGACCATAACCGTGTTACTGATGATGGTATTGGTGAAATTTGTATACGAGGTGCCTCATTGACCTTAGGTTACTATAATGCTTTCGAAAAGACACATGAAAATTTTATCCAAAATCCCCTTAATAAAGTATATCCTGAATTAATATATAAAACAGGCGATTTAGGACAATTGAATAATTATGGTGAGCTAGAGTTCATTTCTAGAAAAGACCATCAAATTAAGCATATGGGTCATAGAATAGAATTAGGTGAGATTGAAAGTGTTGCCAATAATTTAAAAGGTATTACGAGAGTTTGTTGCACATATAATACGAAAAAGAAGCGAATTGTTATTCATTATACAGGTGAATTAGACAAAAAAAGTATTATCAATCAATTAAAAGAAAAATTGCCTCATCATATGTTACCAACTCAGTTTAATAGATTAGAAGAGATGCCCTTAACACTTAATGGGAAAATTGATCGAATAAAACTTAAAAATAGCATTAAAAAAGTGTAGAATAAATTTTCTACACTTTTTTTAATTAAATTTGTCTTATTAATCCTAATGGTGTTTGCTCATGTCCTTGACCAAGAGGATTATCTGACAATAATTTTTCAAATAATTTTCTTTTTTCTTTTAATTCTTTATTAGAAAAACCTAATATATCTTGCCCCAAATCATTAATGTCAACAATAATACACGGGATATTCAATTTTTTTTCTATTGCTATAGCTACTTTATCAGGATCCTTTGGCCCTAAGACAACACATTTGTTAAGTGGTGGAATGGTTCCACTTGTTGGCCCATCGATAGAACGAGCTTTTGGTCCAGCTATTCGATAAAAATCACCACTTCTTCCTAAAACTTTCTTAGAAAAACCACCAATAGTACTGGCCAGTAAGATCTTTGGTAAGCCACACTCTCTAATGGCCATTTCCATAGTTTCAGGCATGCCCAAACCAATACCATAAGGCGATCTTGTTACAAATTTAGAGATAAAATTTGCCATAACTGAAGGTTTAATTTCATTAACAAAAAAAGATCTTCCTTGGGAAACAGATACTGCTTTTTCACTTATGAATAAAACATCATTTTTCTTAAATTCAGATGGTACATATTTTCTAACAACATCAACCATATTATCTGTTTGATCAATTAAATGTGTTTTGATCGGCAACCGATCGTAATTTTTATCATCAATTGTTATTATCATTGTATTCACTCCTTCTAATCCTATAATATATAATAACATGTATTTAAAATATTTAAAATAGAATTATAGAATTATAATTGTTTGTTATTTTAATCAACGGGTATTAGTAAATAAAGAGGCTAATGAACGAGGTGATTTTATGTTAGATACGCTAAAAGCATTTTATAATAAATATAAAATGCTAGTCAAGTGGATTACTGCTTTTATATTACTACTAATTCTCATTTTAGTAGTAATTTTTCAGTATTTCTTCGTGAACAATATTAATTCACATTATAATGCGCTTGAAGAGGAAAAATTAAGTTTTAAAAATCATATTAATAATACTGTATTAAATCATAGTTTATTTTTAAAAGGGTTGAATAAGAATTTTAATTTGATTACTTTTGATTATGAGGAAGAATACATTGAATTCATAACAAATGAAATTGAATTCATTGAAGAAAATACAATTTATGAATCTGTTTACTATGTTGATTTGACTCAGGGTGCTCTTATAACAAATAATCATTTTACTTCCGTTGATGAGATGTACAGATACTTTCCTAATATAGAATGGTACGAAGATTCAATCAAATACCAAAGAGCTGAAATTTCAGATGTTATGATTGATTTTGATAGTGTCCACAGAATAATTGCTATGTCTATTCCTATAATAAATGGTAATCAAGTGACAGGATTCATCGTAGGAAAAATTAAAGTAAAATCACTTGAATCCAATCGAATGTTTAATTATAATTATAAATCTGACTATATTTATACTCTTACTGATTCGAAAAATGAATTAATCTATAAATATGTTGAAGAGAATAATAATGTACCAATTAAGCTTTTGGACAGCTTTTTTATTAATAATTTTTCTCTGAATAATGAAAATAATTATCAACATATTTATGATGGCAGTACTTTTTCATACTGGAAATTTAAAATTAATTTAAATTTAAGTAAAATAAAATATGAAACAATTAATGAAACCAATAACTTACTCATTATTTTCGGTATTTTTTTCTTTCTAATATTTATTTTGTTAAGCAAATTTTTTATCAAATATAAAAAAGAAATCTTGTTAGATATAAATCTTAATCGAAAAAGACAGATTCATAAAATACTTAGAAGAATGCGTAATGATGATTTTTATTTATTTTTTATAAATATTGAAAATTTATCAATTCTTAATGAAGTTTATGATTTTAAATTTGCTAATAACATCTTAGTTAAATTTGCTGCTGATTTTAATCAATTTATCTTTCAATTCTACCAAAATAAAAATAACTTGATTTATTTAGGTGGTAATGATTTCGTTTTAATCCTTCAGTTAGAAGACTGGACGTCTGCTCGGAACTGTTTGGACGAATTATTAGATCGTTATTCAATCAAATCTTTTGAACTTCAAAATAAGAAAGTAAAATTAAAAATGAATTATATTTTGTATAAATTTGATAGAAATCGATACGATCTTGCTGTATTAGATGAACAAATGAATAAGATTTCTAGACTTATGCGAATAGTTTTTAAAAAGGAATCCATGAATTTTTTAGTCTATACAGATTATAAATTGATTCAAAAAATATATGAAAAACATGAGAGAGTTAAAGAATTTTTATTAGAAGTAATTGATAATAAAGCCATTGAACCATTTTTTCAACCAATTGTTGATTTAAAAACGAAGGAAATTGTTCAATATGAAGTGCTTATGCGAATTGTGGATCAAGATATCTATTTATCTCCATATCCTTATATAAAAATTTCAGAAAAGTACGGGTTAATTAAAAAAATTGATTATTTAATCATTGAGAAAACTCTAGACAATTTGAAAAAACTAGATTGGTCTCCTAAGATTTCTTTTAATATTTCAAGTATTGAGCTTGCAAATAGAAAACACTTAATTAATTTGATTAATTTAATTCAGAAATATGATTATAAATTAATGGACATAACATTTGAAATAACAGAAACAAATATTATTGAAGATTTTGATTTAATTTTAGAAAATATAGTATTTTTAAAATCACATAATTTAAAAATATCTTTAGATGATTTTGGCACTGGTTTTTCAAACTTAGAAACACTTAAAAAATTAAAAACAACATGTGACTACATTAAAATTGATGGTATTTTTATTAAGAATTTAAACGAGACTGAAGAAGAACAATACATCGTTAAAAGTATTGTTAACTTAGCAAAGGCTTACCAGATGGAAATAGTTGCTGAATTCATTGAAAATGAAGTTATTGAAGAAATACTCAAAACGCTACATGTTCACTATGGTCAAGGATATTTGTTTTCTAAACCTAAAAAAATAGAGGAATTTTATCATTTAAAGAGTTCGAATTGATAATAATTATCATTTACAACAAAGGAAAAGTATGATATAAAGTATTTAGGCATAAATTCTCCGCGGCATTAGTTATAAGGAAAAATTTATGGAGTGATAATAATGTCAAATAAAAAATCAAGATTTAAAACATGTAGAAGGTTAGGTTTAAATGTTGTTGGGCATCCTAAAGCCATGAAAAGAGCTGGGTCGACAACATCAAGAGAAAAAAGAAATTTATCGAATTATGGTTTACAATTATTAGAAAAACAAAGATTGAAAGAATATTATAATGTTAAAGAAAAAATAATGAAAAATTATGTAAAAAGTGTATTAAACAGTAGCGAGCCTTTTAGTCATGCTTTAATTAAAAGATTAGAGCTTAGAATTGATAATATTGTTTATCGATTAGGTTTTGCATCTTCAATTTATCAGGCAAGACAAATGGTTGTCCATCAGCATATTTTATTAAATGGCAATAAAGTTAAATCACCATCACATATCGTAGATGTTGGTGACGAAATTAAACTTAAACAAAAATCACAATCAACTCAAATATTTAGTGATAACTTCAATAGTAATAAGGTAAGTCAATATCCTTATTTAGAAAAAAATATAGAAAAATTTTCTGGAAAACTCATTCGTTTGCCAAATAGGCATGAAATACCTATTGAGATCCAGGACCACTTAGTCGTAGAATTTTACTCTAAAGTTAAGTAAATCAACTACTCTCATCATTTCATTGGTGAGAGTTTTTTATTGAAAACTTTATTGACAGAGGAAAAAATTAATACTATAATATGTATACAGTATACAATATACGCTAAATGATAATAATTCACAATAAATTAGGAGGTAAATTATGTTTAATAAAGGTAACTGGAACGAAGAGATAAATGTTAATGATTTTATAAAAAACAACTACACTGAATATTTAGGGACTGATGAATTCCTAGAAGGACCAACGAAACGAACGAAAGAAATTTGGAAAAAATGCGAAAAGTTGCTACAAATTGAGTTGAATCAAGGAATTTATAAAGTAGATTCAGATAATATCGCCGGTATTAATAATTTTGAGCCTGGTTATATAGACCAAGAGAATGAGTTAATAGTCGGGCTTCAATCAAACGAACCACTCAAAAGAATAATCAATCCCTTTGGTGGTATTCGTATGGTCTTGAATTCATTAAAACAATATGATTTAGAAGTACCAAGTAAATTAGACCCTTTTATAAAGGGATTAGTTAAAACCCATAATGATGGTGTTTTCTCAGCTTATACAGAACAAATAAAAAATGCTAGACGATGTGGGTTATTAACTGGTCTACCAGATGCTTATGGCCGTGGCAGAGTCATTGGAGATTATCGTCGAATTGCACTTTATGGTATTGATTATTTATTAAAAGAAAAAAAGAAAGATTATCACTCAATAACTGATTTTACTGATGAAAATAATATCTTTTTAAAAGAGAACTTAAAGCTTCAAATTAAAGCTCTAAATGAAATGAAAGAAATGGCGACGGAATATAGTATTGACTTATCTAAGCCTGCTAAATCCGCACTAGAAGCGACACAGTACGTTTATATGGGGTACTTAGCTGGTGTCAAAGAAAATAATGGTGCAGCAATGTCTTTAGGAAGAGTAAGCACATTCTTAGATATCTATTTTGAAAAGGATTTAAAAGAAAATAAATTAACGGAAAAAGAAGCACAAGAAATAATTGATGATTTTGTTATTAAATTAAGACTGGTAAGACATTTAAGAACGGAAGAGTACAATGAATTATTTGCTGGAGACCCTACATGGGTTACTGAATCTATTGGTGGATTGACGAATGATGGGTCTTCTTTAGTGACTAAAACATCTTTTAGATTTTTAAATACCCTAAATAATCTTGGATCAGCACCTGAACCCAACTTAACTGTTTTATGGTCTGATCAGTTACCAAAGGGTTTTAAAAAATTTACGACAAAATTATCTATTGAAACCGGTGCTATCCAGTATGAGAATGATGATGTTATGCGACCTGTTTATGGGGATGATTATAGTATTGCTTGTTGTGTGTCACCTATGGCAACGGGTAAAGAAAGCCAGTACTTTGGTGCAAGATGTAATTTACCTAAAGCTTTACTAATGACTTTTAATGGCGGTGTAGATGAGATAAAAGAAATTAAAGTATTTGATCAAATTGAAAAATTATCAACTGAAAGTTATTTAGATTATGACCATGTAATGCAACAATTTAGAAAGGTTTTATCTGAAGTTGCAAAATTATACGCAAATACTATGAATATTATCCACTACATGCATGATAAATATGCTTATGAAGCTGGACAGATGGCACTTCATGATACTGTCATTAAAAGAAATATGGCTTTTGGTGTGGCAGGCTTATCGGTTATTGCAGATTCATTGTCTGCAATTAAATATGCTAAGGTTAAACCAGTAAGAAATGAAAATGGTATTACTGAAGATTTTATCATTGAAGGGGACTTTCCAAAGTTTGGAAACAACGATGATCGAGTAGATCAAATTGCAGTAGAAGTCTTAGAGTACTTTATTAATGAATTAAGAAAGCATGAATCATATAACGGTTCTAAACCAACTCTTTCAGTTTTGACAATTACTTCAAATGTTGTTTATGGTAAAAAAACTGGTACAACACCTGATGGCAGAAAAAAAGGTGAAGCTTTTGCACCAGGGGCTAACCCAATGCATGGTAGAGACCAAATGGGAGCAATCGCTTCATTGAAAAGTGTTTCTAAAATTCCATTTGAAGGGGTTTGTGAGGATGGAATATCAAATACATTTACAATTACACCAAATTCATTGGGTAAAGATGAAAATGCAAGAGTAACAAATTTAGTAAGTATTTTAGATGGCTATTTTAATGATAAAGCACACCATCTAAATGTAAATGTTTTAGATCGAAAAACTTTAAAGGATGCACAGAAAAATCCACACAATTATCCAAATTTAACCATTAGAGTTTCTGGCTATGCAGTAAATTTTAATCGATTAAATAAAGAACAACAAGATGACGTTATTAATAGAACTTTCCATGAAAGGATGTAAATATGAAAGCAAATATTCATTCAATTGAAACCATGGGATTATTTGATGGACCAGGTATTCGTACAGTTATTTTTTTTCAAGGATGTTCATTGAGATGTAAGTATTGTCATAACCCTGATACTTGGACAACTAAAACCAATGAACTCCATAGCATAGATTCATTAGTCGCTTTAGTGAAACCTTATAAAAATTATTATGAATCATCCGATGGTGGTGTGACATTATCGGGTGGTGAACCTTTACTACAAAGTGAATTTATTATTGAATTTGCTAAAGCATTAAAAGCTGAAGGTATTCATGTTGCTCTTGACACCAGTGGTATAGGTAAAAATAATGAAGACTATAGAGAATTGTTAAAACATATTGATTTAGTTTTATTAGACATTAAGCATTATAGCAAGAAAGGGTTCCATGATATGACAGGTAGAGATAATTCAAACTTATATTCATTTATCAAAGATTTGAATAATTCAAATGCAAAAGTATGGGTAAGAAATGTAATTGTTGAAACAATTAATGATTCGGAAGAATACATTAAAAAATTCAAAAATTTTACTGATCAAATCAAAAATATTAATAAAATTGAATTGTTACCATTTCATAAAATGTGTAATAGTAAATATGATGCACTTGATTATACGTTTCCGTTAAAAGATTTTAATGAAACTTCACAGGAAAAAATAGATTATTTAGAAGAAAAATTAAAAAACATAATATAATAAAACCTCAGTTTATACTGAGGTTTTTTCATACATTTAAGGGCTTTCTATTGACAAACAAACAAATACAAATTATACTTAACATAACAGGGAAATTAATTGAAGAGAAAAGGAGTGTTGTATGGGAATTTATAAATTTGCTTTAAATTTTGAAAAAGAGAACAGAGAGTACTATGAAAAATGCGCTTCAGAAGCTAAAAGTAATCATATAAGAAAAATTTTCGATTATCTAGCAAATGAAGAAAAAAAACATGAAGAAATCGTTAGAAAATTAGCTGATGGAGAAATTAGCAATTACGAATCTGATATACTACCGAAATCAAAGGAAATTTTTCAAGCAATCGCAAAAGACATTTCCAAAAACGAAAATATTTATGAAGCAGATAATTTAGGCGTTTATAGAAAAGCTGTTAAAATGGAACAAGAAAGCCATGAGTTTTATAAAGAAAAAGCAACTGAAACAGATAATGAAGAAGAGAAAAAAGTATTAATGACTCTATCAAAAGAAGAAAAAAGACATGAGATTATTCTTGATCATATTTTAGAACATTTAGAAAGACCTCAAGAATGGGTAGAAAATGCAGAATTTAATAAACTTGATGAGTATTAATATAGAATAAAATAAAGGAGTTTCTATGCTGAAGGAGAAAAGTTTAAGAGAACTAATACAAAACGAAAAAAAATTAAACGGTATTTTAGCACCTAATTGGGATTTAAGAACTTACCAATGGGGTATAGAAGATAGCGATGATGTTTTTCTTTGGGCAGCAGATGAAAGAAAGAAAATATATGATTATAATGACGATACATTAGCATTTAAAATTTGCATTGACAAATCTAATTTATATTCAGACCTTCATAGTGAATATTCTTTTCTTTTAGATATTGCTGAGTCAAAAATATCTGATAAAAAATATAACATTGTTTATATACTCGACCAATCAAAAAGAATTTACTAAGTTACACAGACTAAAGTTGTCTTAATTGGCAACTTTTTTTCTTTTGTATGTTTTTGTATGTTATAATATTTAGTAAGAAAAATCATCAAAGGAGTCTCTATGATCTATAAACTTATTGAGTTTTTTAAATCTAATAAAGAAAAAGAGTTTAAAACTGAATGTTTTAAGCATAATAATAAAATGATAATTGTTATTGCAAGTTTTTTATTTGTAGAGCAATTAATTTATGCTTTTTATATTAATAAACCGTTTTCTCTCATCAGTAGAGTACATTTATATACTGCAATACTTTCATTGATTTTGGCGATGTCAGCCATATATATTAAAAAATACTTGATGCATTTAGACATTCGATTATTAAATACCCATGTATTTATTAGTATTATCTCATATTTTGGTATAGCTATTTATAGAACAATTTATCTTCAATCAAATAGTCTTTCTTTCTTACCAGTGATATACATTGCTGTTATTTATGGTTTTTCATTTGTTGCATATTTGGAACCCAAACTTAATTTCATTTTATATACCATTGCTTTTTTGGCTATTTGGTTTCTATATCCATTAGAATATCCTGAAGTTAAAAATACAACTA
>Ga0306868_1000640_pt1 | contig 21450 bp, 24 predicted proteins | sample AntRauTorckE6832_FD_190411 | JGI IMG/M metagenome (GOLD analysis project Ga0306868, IMG submission 190411) | Saline lake microbial communities from Rauer Islands, Antarctica - Metagenome Torckler E6 #832 (v2) (version 2) | ecosystem: Environmental > Aquatic > Non-marine Saline and Alkaline >... | reverse complement strand
AGAGGTGTTGACATTGGAGCTATTGAATTTATACACAGCCAGCTGTTAAAAATGCGGGAAGAAGATAAGGCAATATTTTTAATTTCAGCTGAGCTGGATGAGTTGATAAGCCTCAGTGATAGAATTCTGGTTATCTACGAAGGTAATATTGTTGCCCGGGGCCGGACTGAAGAATTTGATCAGGAAAAATTGGGGCTTTTGATGGCAGGACACAGTGGGGAGGGCATTTAGATGCTTTTTAATAAAAAAATTAAGGAACTATTATACTCTTTAGTAGCTATAATCTCTGCCCTGATAATTGGAGCTTTATTAATTAAACTTTCTGGCCACAGTGTTCTAGAAGCATATTATTATCTATTTTATGGGGCTTTTGGCAGCTCTTATAATCTTTCTCAGACTCTTTTTAAAACAATTCCTTTAATTTTTGCTGGTCTGGCAGTAGCTGTTGGTTTTCAGAGTGGACTCTTTAATATCGGGGGAGAGGGTCAACTTTACTGGGGAGCTTTTGCTACAGCTTTAGTTGCTATTAGCTTTACAAATTTACCGGCCCTGATTTTAATTCCACTGGCTTTAGTCGCTGGAGCAGCTGCCGGAGCTTTATGGGCTTTGATACCTGGAGTCTTAAAAGCTAAAACCGGTGCTCATGAGGTTATTACAACAATTATGTTTAATTACATTGGAATTTTAATGACTACTTTTTTACTTAAAAATTATTTTAAAGAAGCTGGCCCGGTTGATCAGACTCCAAAGATTGCCGAACAGGCAAAATTGCCTGAGATAGTTGCCAATACCCGTTTGACCTGGGCTTTATTTATTGCAATTTTTGTTATTATAATAGTTTATTATTTATTAAACTACACTTCTTTTGGTTATGATCTGCAGCTTGTTGGCGAAAATACAAATGCTGCTGAATATAGTGGAGTTAATGCTGATAAAGTTATTATTAATGCAATGCTTTTAAGTGGAGGAATTGCCGGTCTGACTGGAAGCACTATGGTTTTGGGTGTTTTACATAGATTTATTACTAATTTTTCACCTGGCTATGGATTTACAGGGATAGCGGTTGCTGTACTGGGCAGAAATAAACCGCTTGGAGTTTTAGCAGCTGCCTTTTTATTTGGGGCTTTAGAATCTGGCGGGATGTCAATGCAGCTTTTTGCTAAGATTCCAGCTGATCTGATGACAATTGTGCAGGGGCTTGTTATTTTATTTGTGGCAGCACCTTCAATTTTTAAAATTTTTAACAAGAAGAGTCTGGCCCTTCGAGGTGATAATTAGTGGATATTTTAAGGATTATCTTCAGTATAAATACTTTTACAGCAGCGATTAGATTAGTGGTGCCGATTGCTTTAGCTGCAGTTGGTGGTGCCTTTTCCGAAAGAGCCGGAGTAATTAATATTGGTCTGGAGGGCATGATTTTAACTGGAGCTTTTGCAGCAGCAGTCGGCTCATTTTTTAGTGGCAGTGCTTATCTGGGGCTTTTGGCTGCTTTAGGAGCTGGCTTTATTTTAGGCTTAATTTTTTCTTTTTTTACAGTGGATTTAGAAGCAGACCATGTAGTTGCTGGAGTTGGAATAAATATTTTAGCCCTTGGTTTTACCACCTGGCTGATGCAGGTTATCTGGGGACAGAAGGGGGCTTCTCCCAGTGTTAATGGACTGGCCAGGATCAGGATTCCAATTTTAGCTGATATCCCACTGTTTGGTGATCTTTTTGGCTATCATTCTCCAATTGTTTATCTAATGTTTATCATCGTAATTGCAGGCTGGTATTTAATGTTTAAAACTCCTCTCGGTTTAAGAATCCGTTTTACAGGTGAACACCCGGAAGCTGCAGATACTTTAGGGATCAACATCCGCTTTATCAAATATTTTTCTGTGACTTTAAGCGGGGTTCTGGCAGCTTTAGGCGGTGCCTATCTCTCTCTCGGACATTTAAACTGGTTCAGCAGTAATATGTCAGCTGGTAGAGGCTATATGGCTCTTGCAGCAAATATTTTCGGCCAGTGGAATCCGCTTGGAGGCTTTGCTGCCAGTATGCTTTTTGCTTTTACTGATGCTGTTCAGATGCGGCTGCAGGGGATGAATTTAAATATTGCCTCCGAGTTTATCCAGATGCTGCCTTATGTTCTGACGGTGATCGTTTTGGCCGGAGCTGTAATTAGGTCAAGGCCACCGGCAGCTTTAGGTAATCATTATAAGTCGAATAAGTAGTGAAAATAGCAAAAAAACACCTGGCTTTAATTAGTTAGGTGTTCTTTTTTTGATTTAAATGTCAAACTTTGTCTAAATATATATATATTAATATTTAAGGCAGGAATAATAATATTTATATAGAAAAATATTATTGAGTTAATAATTATATGGTTGCACTGCGGTGTGTCAAGGTAAATGGTATATCATATAGTAGGTGGAAGCCCTACTGAGTAAGATATAGCAAGTCACTTATAGCGAGTTTTGGACATTTTCAGGTAACTGAAGATGTTAAGCGTAAACAGTTAGGATATAGGCGGTAAGCGAAAGTTGAAGGGATTGAGCCTCGAAATAATCAAAATTGGGAAGGCCGATGCTGTCGCAGTGGCAGAAGGCAATAATTCTGTAGTTGGAAGGCAAGAATACAGAGTCACCCCGGGGTCTGGGACCACCGCATGTATTACATTAATATGATGTATCAACTTGGGAGATCCTTTGACTTCTACTCAGAGAGATAGGATGTATCAAGCGATAATAAAGTTAGAGCATCTAATGTTACAGGAAGTCGGATGACTGCATAGTACCATTGAAGTGGAGTAATATCCGTGGACGGGAAGGCGGTCACACAAGATTACTCTTGAAAGTGAAACATACTCTATACACAGATATAGGTAAATCTATACGCAGAGATGGGTGGAAAGTATGGAAACGAAACTGGAAAGAATAGCAGAGGTAGCCAGGCTAAGAAATAGCTTTGTGAATAATCGAGTGAAAAGTCGTATGCCATAATATGGCACGTACGGTTTGTAGAGGAGCTGGAGCCTTTTGGCTCTGCTTACTTGACAAAAGTCTTATTGAGCATATTTTAACTTTTAGGATTGCTATTATAACAGCATTCAACAATTAGATAAATAATGTAGTTTGACTTTTCGCAGTGCAATCATATATTAAATTTAAATTTTATTTTTAAGATGTATAAGAGATTGATTAGAGAATAAGATTTAGGTTAATAAAAGGGGTGGGATTATAAATGAAAAACAAAAAAATTAAAATTATTTTTCTGATATTTTTAATTATGAGTTTTATTCTTTCAGGCTGCTCAGGTGGAGATAAAAGTCCAAATAATAGCGAAATAGTTAAAGTAAGTGGGGAGATACAAGTACCAACAGCTGAAGATATTGATAGTTTAAATAATGAAAGCGAATTTGTTGGAATTGTAAAGGATTTTGATACGGGAAGAGTTATTATTGATTCTGTAGAAGTGGAAGATAGTAAATATTCAATCCAGGTCGAGGCTTCCAAAAATATTATTATATCTTTCAGTAGAAGTTCAGACAATCTGTATCTTGCTACATATATTCCCGAAATCGATAAAGAATTAAAAAACGAAATTTCTAATGTTAATGCGGAGTCAACAATAGTCTCACTTATTTTAAAAGATAATAAAACAAATAAAAACAAAAAATTAAATCAGGATGATATACTGAGCTTGCGGGGAAAAGCCAAAGAAATTATAAAAGGCAAAAACTCAGAGGAATTTAATAATATGATAAATAATCAAAATTTAGAAGCTGAAGGAGAATCATCTTTCACCAAAGAGGCTCAAAAAGAGTTGGCAGAACTCAAAAAAGATTATATTGAAAAATTAGGACAGCATTTAATATCAGGTTTCGTATATGATAAAAACGGGAATCCAATAGAGAAAATTGAAATAGTTAATTCCGATAATAAGTTACTCGCCACCTCTGATGATCAGGGTGAGTGGCAATTTAGAATTGATACTGATATTAAAAAACAATTAATAATTTATCCGGTTAATAAAGAAATAGACTTTTATTTTGAGCCTACCGACTATTATAAGGTTAGATATACTTTTAAGGATACAGAAAAGCATGAAGTATATCCAGCTGAAATAACTAATGATGATATATTGTTTTATTCTAATGAACTTAGCCATAAAAGTTATAACTTGCAGGATAAATTAAGAAGTAATGTAAAATATGAAAAAGAGATATCCTATCTTTATGATGCTGTAAAAAAACCTGTTTACTGGATCTCAGCAAATCAGCTTGGAGAAGCAAATAACACAAAAGCTGAGCTCACTGCTTTACAGGGTCAGCCAGAAAAATTGAAAAAAGAAATAGATAATTTATATGAGGCTTTAATGTATATTGGAACTATTCCAGATGAAGACTTGAAGGATAATGAGGTTACCTACATCGATAGTTATCCTCAGGATGACTGGGATTGGGGTATTGACCAGCCGACTGAACTGGCAATTAAAGAGTCAAAAATTTATGGCTGTAGACCAATATCTAATGTTGCTGATTATTTATTAAGTGATGATTATGAGGAAGTTGGGTCTGTATTTATGCGTAATATTGATGGTGGACATTCAATAAATTACATCAGAGAAGGTGATATTTATTACTTCTTTTATGCAGGTAATGCTTTCCATAATGGTTCTGGTTTGGCTCATGATACTGGTATTGTCGAAAAAGATTATTCTCATCATAAATATATAATCAAAACACAATATCCAGAACAATTTGTTAAATTATATGCAAATTCTGATCAGGAAGAAGATTATGTTTTCTTTGCTTTATATGATTTTAATACCAATCCTGTTCATCTAGGTAGTAAAGGAGGAAGTGGAATTTTCGGTTTCCCTATTGCTAATGATGGCAGTAATGTTAAAGTATATATAGATCAAAACAATGAGAAGGAATATGGATTTATAGAAGCACCAAGTAATCCTTCAACAAAAGCGCCAGTTGTAGAGAAATATTCAAGCTATGATTCCTTTAGTTTATTTTTTGATGGAAATAATAATGTTAAAAATGAACCTCCTGAAGAAATAGTAATTTCGATAGATAATAGATGAATTAATAAAGAGAGATTCTAATTTTAGATATTTGTATTATATTTAAATGATTTAAATCATTAGAAGTAAGGCAAAAAAATTGCCTGGTTTATCCTTGCAACACTAAAAAGCTTGTGTTATAATAAATCTTAGCTTGAAGATTTGTGTCTTCAGCCCGACTGTCGAAGATTTTAATCAGTCGGTGTTACAATAATTATGTATGCAAGAGAGGTGATATAGATGCGTGAAGGAATCCACCCAGAAGTAAAAGAAACCACAATAACCTGTGCCTGCGGCGAGGTTTACACAACTAAGTCAACTAAAGATAATATCAGGGTAGAAGTTTGTTCTAGCTGTCATCCATTCTATACAGGAAAACAGCGCAAAGCCAAAAAAGGTGGTCGTGTCGAAAGATTTAATAAAAAATATGGGATTTCAGACGAAAGCTCAGAAGAAGATACTGAGTAGAACGGAAAAGAAATCTTTTTTTCTGCTGCAGGGCTTAATTGCTCTGCTTTTTTTTTAGAAAAATTTTCATTTGCTGGCTATCAAATAGTAAGATTTTGAACGAAAATTTCAAAGAATCATGATCAGTATAATAATGATGAGGTGAAATAATTGTATAAAATCACAAAAAGCGGCTGGTTAGAAGTGATTACGGGTCCAATGTACTGTGGCAAGAGTGAAGAACTTATCCGCAGGTTGAGAAGGGTAAAAATTGCAAAACAGAAGGTAAAAGTTTTTAAACCAGTTTTAGATAATCGTTATAGTAAAAATGATGTTGTTTCTCACAGTGGAAACAGTATAGATGCAGTGCCGGTTGATCATCCTGAAGAAATTTTAGAGCGCATTGATGATACCGTTGATGTTGTGGGTATTGATGAAGCTCAATTTTTTCATGAAGATTTAATAGAAATTTGTGAGGATCTGGCTGATAGAGGAATTAGAGTTATTATGGCTGGTCTGGATAGAGATTTTCGTAATCAACCATTTGGTCCAATGCCAGGATTAATGGCCAGAGCTGAATATGTTGATAAACTGCATGCTATCTGTATCCAGTGTGGAGAACCTGCAAGCAGAACCCAGCGCTTAATCGATGGAGAACCAGCAGCAGCTGATGATCCGGTGATTTTAGTTGGAGCATCTGAGGTTTATGAGGCTCGATGTAGAAGCTGTCATGCCATTAAAGACAAATGATCTGCTGTTAACTTTAAAGATAATATGAGGTGAGATATAAATGTTTGATTTAGATAATTTAGAAGAAAAATTGGATAAACTGGTTGATAATTATAAAAAGTTAAATTCAAAACTAAGTGATCCAGAAGTAATTAATGATAGTGAGAAATATCAAAAATTATTAAAAAAACACGCAAAGTTAAAAAAGATTGTAGAAAAATATAAAGAATACAAAGAAGCAAAAGCAGGTATCGAAGAAGCAGAAGAAATGATGGAGCTTGAAGATGATCCAGAAATGCAGGCGCTGTTTGAAGAAGAAATTGCGGAACTGCAGCCTAAAAAAGAAAAACTGGAAGAAAAGCTGCCAATTATGCTGCTGCCTGATGATCCTAATGATGAGAAAAATGTTATTGTAGAAATTAGAGCCGGAGCCGGGGGCGATGAAGCTTCGCTTTTTGCCGCTGATTTATATAGAATGTATACTCGCTATGCAGAAGGCAGAGGCTGGAAGGTAGAAATAATGAGTGCCAACGAGTCTGGTTCTGGTGGATTTAAGGAAATGATCTTTACAATTGAAGGTACAGATATCTTTAAATATTTAAAATATGAAAGTGGAGTCCATAGGGTTCAGCGTGTTCCCTCAACTGAATCTAGCGGCCGAATCCATACTTCAACTGCTACAGTAGCTGTATTACCGGAGGCAGAAGAAGTGGATGTAGAAATCAATTCTAATGACTTAACCATTGATACTTTCCGTTCCAGTGGACCCGGTGGTCAGAGTGTAAACACAACGGATTCAGCTATTAGAATTACCCATAAGCCAACCGGGCTTACAGTTTCCTGTCAGGACGAAAAATCCCAGCATAAAAACAAGTCCAAGGCAATGCGGATTTTACGTGCCCGTCTGCAGGAGAAAAAAGAACAGGAAAAACAGCAGGAAAGAGCAGAAGCTCGAAAGTCCCAGGTAGGTACAGGAGATCGTAGTGAAAAAATTAGAACCTATAATTTCCCTCAGGGAAGAGTAAGTGATCACCGGATTAATCTTACTATCCACCAGCTGGATAAGATTCTGGATGGAGAATTGGATCCGGTTATTGAAGCTTTAATTGAGGAGGATAATGTCAAGAGATTGGAGAAGATCTAAAAATGAATATCAAAGAACTTCTTAATCGCAGTGATCAATTTCTAGCTGAAAGAGGTGTGGAAAGCTCTCGTCTGGATGCAGAGGTGTTGATGGCTGATCTGCTTGATATGGAAAGAATTAATCTTTATGTTAAATATGATTATCCTTTAAAAAGTAATGAGATTGATAGTTATCGCCAGATGATTAAAAAAAGAGCACAGCGAATTCCTGTAGCCTATATTACTGAAAAAAAGGAATTTATGTCCTTGGAATTTAAAGTAGCAGAAGGTGTTTTAATTCCCCGCCCTGAGACTGAGAATTTAGTGGAGCAGGTTATCGAATACTGCCGGCAAAATGAGCTGCAGCAGCCACAAATAATTGATGTGGGCACCGGGAGTGGAGCGATTGCAGTCAGTCTGGCTCATTATCTATCTGATGCGAAAGTTGTAGGAGTTGATTTGTCTCCTCAGGCCTTAAAAATAGCGTGTCAGAACATGGAAAAACATGAATTAAGTCAGCGGATGAGCATTTTAAAAAGTGATCTGCTGGCAGAGTTTATTAAAAGAGAGATTAAGGGAATTGATATTATAGTTTCTAATCCTCCCTATATTTCTGAGTCGGAAATGGAGGACTTACCACCTGAGGTCAAAAAAGAGCCAAAAACTGCTCTTGAGGCAGGTAAAGACGGTCTGGATTACTATCGACGCCTGCTGCCTGAGGCCGAAAAAGTTCTCAAAAATGGTGGTAAGATATTTTTAGAAATAGGCTATAGTCAAGCTGAAGCTGTAACTAATCTTTTTAGTGAAAACTGGTCTGAAGTTGAGATCAAAAAAGATTACTCTGAAAATGATAGAATCGTTTCAGCTACTTTTGGGTCGATAAATAAAACTGAATTTGAAGATGCTTAGAAAATTAGTGAAACAGAATTTGAAGTTAGGTGAAGTTGATGCAGTTTAAAACTGAAATAAAAAAAACTGAATATCAAGAGGAATTTAAGTCAGGCAGTATAGAAAAACTTGCTCTAGATTCTGTTCTGAGAGCTAAGCTAAAAAATGATTCTGCAGTAATTGAGGCGGCTGAGCTTTTAAAAAAAGGAGAAGTAGTTGCCCTGCCGACAGAAACAGTTTACGGACTGGCGGCTGATGCTATGAATCCAAAAGCTGTCAAGAAAATTTTCAAAGCAAAAGGGCGTCCTCAGGATAATCCGCTGATTGTTCATATTGCTGATAAAGCTCAACTTGAGCAGCTGACAGCAGTTGAAATACCGGTTAAAGCAGAAAAATTAATGAAAAAATTTTGGCCGGGACCCCTAACTATTATTTTTTCAAAAAGCTCAGATGTACCTGCAGAAACTTCGGCAGGGCTGCAGACTATTGCTGTTCGTATGCCGGCACATCCTCTAATGCTCGCTGTAATAGAGAAGTCGAATCTGGTTCTGGCAGCTCCAAGTGCCAATACATCTGGTTTTCCGAGCCCAACTAGAGCTGAACATGTTTATCATGATCTGAAAGGAAAAATACCTTTAATTCTTGATGGAGGCCCCTGTCATTTAGGTGTTGAATCAACAGTACTTGATATTAGAGGTGATCAGCTGCGGGTTTTAAGGCCGGGAGGAATCAGCCGGGCGGATATTTCTCGATTTCTGGGAGAAGAAGTAATTCTTGCAGCTGAAGTTAAGGATCAAAAAATTCTAGCTCCAGGTATGAAGTACCGGCATTATGCTCCTCAAAAAAAATTACATACTTTCAATTTTGAGGATAAATTATTTGTTCTAAATCAGGCTTTTAAAAAAGCTGAAGCTAAAAAAATTGCTATTATAACAGCTAGAGAAAGTAGAATTGACGAACAGGATTTTTCTAATAAAAAAATAAAACTTTTAAGGGTTTTCAATCATGCAGAACCGGAAGAATTAGCACAAAAACTTTTTGATTTACTTAGAAAACTTGATGCTGATCAGAGTATTGAGGAAATTTACATTGAGGAACTAGATGCTGTGGGAATTGGTGAAGCTGTAATGAACAGGATTTATAAAGCAGCTGCAGCCGATGAACATTATCAGCCAGGAGGTGGAGACAATTAAAAGAATTTTATTTGTTTGCACAGGCAATACATGTAGAAGTCCAATGGCAGAGTACATCTTAAAAGATTTGATTGCAGAAAATGAAGAATTAAAACAAAAAAATTGGGAAGTGCTTTCAGCAGGAATTTCTGCTGTTAAAGGTGCTGAAGCCAACGATAACGCCAAAACTGTGATGGAAGAACTAAACATTGATCTGACAGAACATATTTCTCATAATATAGAAGATATTGAGTTAAGCCAGGAAGATTTAATTATTACAATGACCCGCAAACACAGTCGGGCCCTGGTGCTGAGGCATCCAAATTTAGCTGACAAAATATATACATTAAAAGAGCTAAGCGATTTCGATGATGAATCAAGAGATATCAAAGATCCTTTTGGTCTTTCCGAAGAAGTTTATCGGGAGACCAGAGACGAAATCAAAATGAATTTAAGGTTTTTACTGGAAAATTTAAATAAATTTGAGCTTAATGAGGAGGATTAATCCTCTTTAAGTAGAATAATAATAAATGAAGGGAGAAATAACTTTGAGTGAATTACATGTAGTAGATCATCCATTAGTTAGACACAAAATTGCAATTATGAGGGATAAAAACACCGGACCGAAAGAATTTAGAGAGCTTGCTGATGAGGTAGCAACTCTAATGGCCTATGAGGTAACAAGAGATATGCCATTAGAAGATGTAGAAATTGAAACTCCGATTACTAAAGGTAAATTTAAGATGATTTCTGGTAAAAAGATGGGAGTTGTACCTATCTTACGAGCTGGACTGGGAATGCTGGATGGAGTTTTAAAATTGATTCCGGCTGCACGTGTTGGTCATATTGGTTTATATAGAGAACCTGAAACACTGGAAGCTGTTGAGTATTACTGCAAGCTGCCAACTGATGTTAAGGAAAGAGATTTACTGGTAGTAGATCCGATGCTGGCCACCGGTAATACAGCAATGGAAGCAATAAAGTTTATCAAAGAGAGAGATCCCCGCAGCATTAAATTGATGGTTTTAGTTGCTGCACCTGAGGGTATCAAAAAGATTCAGGATGCACATCCAGACATTGATATCTGGACAGCTGCACTGGATGAAAAATTGAACGATCATGCTTATATTGTTCCTGGCCTTGGTGATGCTGGAGACAGATTATACGGTACTAAGTAAAATATGTAGGCACCGGGTACCTGTAAAAATATACTACCTGGTTTTTTATACTATTAATAGTATATTTTTACAGGTACCCGGTACCATTAAGGGAGGGAAGAAAATTGCTTTATCTTGCTGCTTTTCTAATTACTTTAATCTTAGCTTTAGTTATTACTCCAGTGATAATCAAACTTGCTCATAAGTTTAATTTTATTGATCAACCTGGAGCAAGAAAAATTAACACAAAGGTTATTGCTACAGCAGGTGGAACTGCAATTTATCTTGCCTTTATGATTCCGCTTCGCTTTTTTCTGCCTGCCAATCAGACGATTAAAGGAATCATGATTGGTGGAACTTTTATGCTGATTTTAGGTCTAATTGATGATAAATTTGAAATTTCTGCACCTCTAAAATTTATTGGTCAGATAATTGGGGCTTTGATTTTAATTTATTATGGTGTTAAGATTAATTTTATTACCAATCCTTTTGGTGGCTTTATTTATCTTGGTATTTACACAATCCCTTTTACAGTCTTCTGGATTGTGAGTATTATTAATACGATTAATTTGATTGATGGACTTGATGGTCTGGCAGCTGGAGTGTCGATTATCGCAGTTTTGACTCTTTTTGCAGTTTCACTTCAGGAAAATCAGCTTATTGCACCAATGCTGGCAGTTTTACTTGCAGGCAGCTGTTTTGGATTTTTGAAGTATAATTTTAACCCGGCCAAAGTTTTTATGGGAGATACAGGTGCGATGTTTATTGGCTATATTATTGCCGCTGTTTCGATAACTGGGGCACTCAAGAGTGCAGCAGCAGTAACAATTTTTGTGCCGATGCTGGCTCTGGCAGTACCAATTTTGGATACAACTTTTGCTATTATCAGGAGAATTTTTAATGATCGACCAATTGGAGAGGCAGATCATGGTCATATTCATCACCGTCTGCTGGCGATTGGAATGAATCAGAAACAGGCAGTTATTTCAGTATATCTAATCAGTGCAATTTTAGGGATGATTGCTTTTGTAATTAATGGGATTAAATTTGATCAGGCCCTGATGATTTTTGTTTCAGTTATTTTAGTGATTATTTATGGGGCTAAAAAGCTCGGCATTTTTTCTGTGGAATTACCACAGGAAGGCTGTTCTCTGGAAGATAGCTAATTGGTTTTAGGCTGAGATTTAGAAACTGTTCTTTTTAAAACTTTGTTGTTAAATTCACAATTAAGCTTGCAACTTTAGTTTTAATATAATAAAATATGACAAAGGTAAGATAAAAAATGGATAATAAAGATTGGCAACAGATTATGAGAGCTTTATCATTATTAACAGAAGTAGGTTTGATAATAATCATTTCTGCTGGTATCGGTTTTGGTGCTGGTTATTTAATTGACAATTTTTTAAATTTCGAGCTTTTATTTAAACTTTCTGGTTTAATTGTTGGTCTGGCTGCTGGTTTTTATTCTGTTTATAAACTTTTAATCTCGAGTTTTGATGATTAAAAAAATATTTTCTGAATATTTTTGGTATTTTTGATCCAAATAATAATTTTATGACTTTTCTTTTTAAAACTATTTTTAAGAGAGGAGGAAGTATCTTGAATCCAGGTCCACAGATACAGTTTTATCTTTTTGGTAAGGAATTCCTTCCGATTACTGATACCTTAATTGTTGGTTGGGTTTCTGTAATAATTATTTTGATTGGTGCCAGGTATTTAACTAAAAAATTGAGTATTAGACCAAACCCGCAACAAAATCTGGCTGAGTTTTTTATAGAGTTAATTTATAAACAGATTGAGCCGATGCTGCCGGGAGAAGGTTGGCGTTTCCTTCCTTTTATCGCTACAATTTTTATTTATGTAGGAGTTGGTAACTTAATTGGTGTTGTGCCAGGGGTAACAAACCCTACTGGTGATTTAAACACAACCTTAGGACTGGCTTTAGTTGTCTTTATTGTAGTTCAGGCAGAAGGTATGCGAGAGTATGGTGTCTGGGGTTATATTAAAGGCTTTGCTGAACCTGTAATTTTTCTACTGCCAATTAATGTGATTGGAGAGCTTGCTAAACCTATTTCTCACTCTTTCCGTCTTTTTGGTAATGTTGTCGGTGGTGGTATTATTATAACCTTAATTTATCAGGCTGCTCCGGCATTAATTCCGGTACCACTACATGCCTGGTTTGGTGTTTTTGTAGGTGCGATTCAGGCTCTAATCTTTGGTATGGTTGCGATTGCCTATATTTCAGTTGCCAAGTCTTAGTAGTTTGAAGAAAGGAGGCAGATCATGATTGAATTTTCGCCTGAAGTAGCCACAACAATTATTAATATAGTATCTTATATTGCAGCTGGAGCTGCTATGATAGCAGGAGTAGGTCCAGGAATTGGAATGGGTTTTGCTGCTGGTAAAGCAACAACAGCAGTAAGGAGGCAGCCAGAAGCTAGAGGACCAATCATTACCACAATGTTATTGGGCCAGGTTATTTCAGCTTCAACGGGAATTTATTCCCTGGTAATTGCTATCTTTTTGATTTATGGAATATAGGTAGCCTATATTTTTTGGTTTTTAACTTGAAAGAAGAAAGTTATACAAAATCAATTTTTAATTAAGGAGTTCTAAATGAAGTATATTGATGATCCTGAGAAAATGCAGAAAGAAATTTTAAAAAAAACATATTTATTTGCACTATTTCCGATTGTATTTTCACTTATTGCAGGAGAATATGATATTACTTTAGGTTTTATTTTTGGACTCATAATTGCAACTCTTCTTTTGAGATTAAAATATAATAACATAATTAGGGCAATGAGTATGGAAGAGGAAGATGCAGAAAAGTTTATTAGAAACAGGTATTTTATAGAATATGCCCTCTATTTTCTGGTTTTGTTTTCTGCAGCAAGACATATCAGATTAAATTTTCTGGCGGCAGCAGTAGGACTATTTATGATAAAATTTGTAGTCATCCTGTGGTCGGTTGTTGATTTGATAAAAGATACTTTTCAAAGTGATTTTGATCAGTATAAATAAGGATTTGGAAAATTAGTTTTTTGTTTTTTAATATCGAGAGGAGGAAATTATAATGGTAGAATTTTCACCAGAAGTTATTGACACAGTTATTAGAGCAGCAGCACTTTTAGGAGCAGGTTTTGCAATGATCGCAGGTATTGGTCCTGGTATTGGTCAGGGATATGCTGCTGGTAAGGCTGTAGAATCTGTGGCTAGAGATCCTGAAGCAAGAGGTAATATTATTACAACTATGCTTTTAGGTCAGGCAGTTGCTGAGTCAACAGGTATTTATTCACTGGTTATTGCTATTGTTTTAATTTTTACAATATAGTAAGTCTTAGATTAAGTCGGGGGAGTAATCTCCTGACTTAATAGTACTTTCTATATTTGATGACTATTTTCCCATTTTAGGATGGGTTATTATATTTCAGGAGGTGAATGTACTCTTGGTTAATATTAACACTACAATGTTATGGCAGTTACTTAACTTTTTTATTCTTCTATTTTTACTTCGCAAATATCTTTACAATCCAATTAAGGATATTCTTGACAAAAGAGCTGCTCAAATTAATGGTGATTTAGATGATGCAGATGCTCGGCGAGAAGAAGCAGAAGAATTAAAGGCTAAATATGAGCAGAAACTTAAAGATGCCCGCAGTGACGCACAGGAAATTGTGGATAATGCAGAAAGTAGAGCTAATAAAAAGGCTAAAGATATTATAAATCAAGCAGAAGCAAGAGCTGAGAAGTTGAAGGCCAAGAAATTAGAAGAAATTGAACAGGCTAAAAAAGAAGCAGCAGCAGTACTTCGTGACGAAATTGCTGATTACACAATTCTGGCGGCAAATAAACTAATCCAGGAGCAGTTAGATCAAGAAAAACACCAGCAGATGATTATGGACTTTATAGATGATCTGGACGCTGAGAAACTGGGTGAAGTACAATGAGAAATGAAGTAGCTTCAAAATACAGTCGTGCTTTATTTGAACTTGGTAAAGACCATGATAATCTTTTAAAGCTTAAAGAAAGTTTGGATGAATTCTGGCAGCTGGTTTTAGGAAATGAAGATTTGAATGAACTTCTATTTCACCAGCGGATTATGCCTGAAGATAAAAAGAGGGTTGTTGAAAAAATCTTTGCTGAGGAACTAAACAAAGATATTCTTAATTTTATTTTTATTTTAATAGATAAAAGAAGAGAATATTTTTTAGAATCAATTATTAAAGAATTCAATAATCTTGTAGATCGGGCAGAGAGTATTTTACATGTAGAAGTAACCTCTGCTGTTGAACTTCAAGCAAAGCAGATAGATAAATTAAAGGCTAAATTAGATTCGCTGTTGGATTATAACATTTTGATAAAAAATAAAGTTGATGAAGAAATTATTGCTGGTCTTGTTCTTAAAATTGATGATTATATTATTGATGGCAGTCTGCGAAATGGACTTAATTCATTAAAGCAGCAGCTGAAGGCGATTCCAGTAAGTAAGTTAGGGGTGAATTAATTTGAAACTAAGACCTGAAGAAATAAGTTCTATTATCAAAAAAGAAATAGAAAATTATGGACAAAAATTAGAATCCGTGGGTGTGGGTACTGTTTTAGATGTTGGTGATGGTATCGCCCATGTTTATGGACTTAAAGATGCTATGTCTGGAGAACTTCTAGAATTTCCTAATGAAGTATTTGGGATGGCTTTAAACTTGGAGGAAGATAATATCGGAGTTGTTTTACTCGGTGATGAAACATTAATTGAAGAGGGTGATGATGTAAAACGCACCGGTCGGGTGGTTGAGGTTCCTGTTGGAGATGCTCTTTTAGGAAGAGTTGTTAATCCACTTGGACAGCCTCTCGATGGTAAGGGAGCAATTGATAGTGATACATATCGTCCTGTAGAATCTGGGGCACCTGGTGTTGTTGAACGTCAGCCTGTAGAAATTCCTTTACAGACAGGATTAAAATCAATAGATGCTATGACACCAATTGGTAGAGGTCAGCGTGAATTAATTATTGGTGACCGTCAGACAGGTAAAACTGCAATTGGTATTGATACAATTATTAATCAGAAAGATAATGATGTGATCTGTATTTATGTAGCTATTGGACAGAAAAACTCAACTGTAGCTCAGCTTACAGAAAGATTAAGAGAAGAAGGAGCAATGGATTACACTATTGTAGTTTCTGCTACAGCCAGTGAGCCAGCTCCAATCAGATATATTGCACCTTATGCCGGCTGTGCTATGGGTGAGCATTTTATGTACGAAGATGATAAAGATGTATTAGTTATTTATGATGATCTTTCAAAACATGCGGTGGCTTATCGTGCCATGTCACTTCTTTTAAGAAGACCACCTGGACGTGAAGCTTATCCTGGTGATGTATTCTATTTACACTCACGGCTTTTAGAGCGTGCAGCAAAGTTGAATGATGATTTAGGTGGTGGTTCTTTAACTGCCCTGCCGATCATTGAAACTCAGGCTGGAGATGTTTCCGCTTTTATTCCTACCAACGTAATTTCGATCACTGATGGACAGATATATCTTGAGAGTGAGTTATTCTTCTCAGGAGTAAGACCTGCTGTTAATGTAGGTATTTCTGTATCTCGTGTTGGTGGTAATGCTCAGATTAAAGCGATGAAGGATGTTGCTGGTACTCTGCGTCTTGACTTATCTCAGTATCGTGAACTTGAGGCTTTCTCACAGTTTGGATCTGACCTTGATAAGGCAACACAGCAGAAGCTGGCCCGTGGTGAGCGAATTGTTGAGATTCTAAAACAGAATCAGTATTCTCCAATGCCGGTAGAAGAACAGGTTATTGTAATTTATACTGTAACCAATGGTCATTTAGATGACCTGCCTGTTGATAACTTAGGACGTTTTGAAGAAGAATATCTTAATTTTGTAGACAGCAATTATGCTGAAGTAAAAGAAGAAATTGTTGAATCAGGAAAATTATCTGATGAACTTAAGGAAAAATTAGATGAGATGGTTAAAGAGTTTAAGGATATGTTCCAGGTTCAAAAAAATACTATTGTAGATATGGATTCAAATGAATCTGATACCGAAGCAGAGGAAGCTGAGGTGAAATAACAATGCAGAATATGCGAGATATTAAGAGGCGGATAGGAAGTGTTAAAAACACTCAAAAGATTACCAGAGCCATGAAAATGGTTGCTGCCGCTAAACTGAAAAATGCTCAGGATAGAGCCGAAGATGCAAGACCATTTTTTAATAAGACTGTTGAGGTTTTAAGAGGAGTGTTTACCAGAACTTCTGAGACCGGTCATCCTCTTTTAGCTGAACGAGAAAATGGCAGGCATTTAGTTATTGTTATTACAGGAGATAGAGGTCTCTGTGGAGCCTATAATCACAAGGTAATTGATGCAGCTGAAGAAATAGTTAATCAGGAGGAAGAAGTTTCACTAATGGTTCTCGGTCGGAAAGCCAGAGACTACTTCCGCCGCTTAAATGCGGATATTATGGCTGAGTATGTTCAGCTTGATGATTATCCAGGTTATGGTTTTTCCAACAATTTAGCTGATGAGATTATTCATCATTTTGAAGCAGAAGATGTAAATAATGTATCATTGGTTTACACTCATTTCAATTCTGCAATCAGCCAGAAGGTAAAAACTATGCAGCTTTTACCGGTAGAAAAATTTGCTGAAGATGCAGAAAAATCTGAGACAGACGAGCAGACGGAGGCTGGAACAGCAGGTGAAGAAGCAAAAACAAAAAAATATGTAGACTATATTTTCGAACCTTCTCCAGCTGAAGTTTTTGATAATATTTTACCACAGTATTTAATTAATGTTATCTATTCCGCCTTACTGGAATCTAAAGCAAGTGAGTTTGGTGCTCGGATGACAGCGATGGATTCTGCTACAGATAATGCAAACGAAATGATCGATAAATTGACATTGAAATACAACAGAGCTCGTCAGGCAGAGATTACTAAAGAAATTACAGAAATTGTTGGTGGAGCAGAGGCACTTAAATAAAGTTTTTTAAAGGAGGAATTTGCGTGAGTGACCAGAACATTGGTAGAGTAGTTCAGGTTATTGGTCCGGTAGTTGACATAGAATTTCCGGATGGTAAAGTACCAAAGATTTATAATGCAATTAAAATAGAGAATGAAGAAAATGAGATAGATTTAACCTGTGAAGTAATGCAGCAGCTTGGTGATGACAGGGTAAAGACAGTTGCCATGTCTTCCACAGATGGACTTGTAAGAGGAATGAAAGCTGTTGATCAGGGTGAACCAATCAGCGCTCCAGTTGGAGAGGCTGTGCTGGGAAGAGTTTTTAACGTTTTAGGAGAAACTATTGATAATCGTGGTGAAGTTGGTACAGATGAGAGAATGCCGATTCATCGTCCTGCCCCTAAATTTGAAGAGCAGGAATCAACTACAGAACTTTTTGAAACTGGAATTAAGGTGGTTGACCTTTTAGCACCCTATACTCGAGGTGGTAAGGTTGGTCTCTTTGGTGGTGCTGGTGTAGGTAAAACAGTACTTATTCAGGAGTTGATCAATAACATAGCGACAGAGCACGGTGGTTATTCTGTCTTTTCTGGTGTAGGAGAGAGAACCAGAGAGGGTAATGACCTCTGGCTGGAATTCCAGGAAGCCGATATTTTAGACAAAGTAGCGATGGTTTTTGGTCAGATGAATGAGCCACCTGGAGCCCGGATGCGAGTTGGACTTACAGGTTTAACAATGGCTGAATATTTCCGTGATGAAGCCGGTCAGGATGTATTATTATTTATTGATAATATTTTCCGTTTTATTCAGGCTGGTTCTGAGGTATCTGCTCTTTTAGGTAGAATGCCTTCAGCTGTAGGTTATCAGCCAACACTTGCTTATGATGTCGGTACCTTACAGGAGAGAATTACTTCAACTAAAAAAGGTTCAATCACATCTGTTCAGGCTGTTTATGTACCTGCAGATGACCTGACTGACCCTGCTCCTGCAACCACATTTGCTCACTTAGATGCTACAACAGTACTCTCCAGAGATATTGTGGAAAAAGGAATTTATCCTGCTGTTGACCCACTTGATTCAACCTCTAATATTTTAGATCCAAGAATTCTTGGTGAAGAACACTATCAGGTTGCCCGTGAGGTACAGGAGATTCTGCAGGAATACAAAGACTTACAGGATATTATTGCGATCTTAGGTATGGATGAATTATCAGAAGAAGATAAGATTGTTGTAAATAGAGCCCGTCGAATTGAACGTTTCTTATCTCAGCCATTCTTTGTTGCTGAGCAGTTTACAGGAACACCAGGTAAGTATGTTGAACTGGATGACACAATCCGCGGCTTTAAAGGAATTTTAGAAGGCCGTTATGATGATCTGCCAGAAGAGGCATTTTATATGGTAGGTACAATCGAAGATGCGGTTGAAAAGGCCAAACGGCTGGAAGAAGGTGAGTAGCCCATGGCTGCTGCACCAAAAATTAAGCTTGATGTAGTAACACCACAGGAACTGGTTTATAGTGAACAAATAGATAAACTGGAAGGACCTGCAATTGATGGTCTGATTGGTATCTGGCCCAAACATGCTCCTTTAGTGACACCAATGAAGATTGGTGTTGTTAAAATTGTTAAAGATGGCGAAGAAACTCAAATCGCGATCAGTGATGGGTTTATGGAGGTTCAGCCGGATCATATTAATCTTGTGGTTCGAACCGCTGAGCTGCCGGAAGAGATCGATGTTGATCGTGCTAAATCAGCTCGAGATAGAGCAGAAGAAAAGCTGGAAAAAGATCACGGAAATGTTGATTTTGCTCGTGCAGAAGCATCTTATGATCGTGCCCTGGCCCGCCTCAAAGCAGCCGGACACCATGATCACGGTTATGATCGTTTATAATCCTGCACCTACCGTTTGCTGAACCAATTATTGGAAATTTAAATTTTAAATTATGTTCATTAACCATGTACCACTCGATTTATGTTGATTGGTGCTGAAAAAATAGTTAAATATCTTAAAGATATAAAAAAAGGGCCCCTTTGTGGGTCCTTTTTCTTAGTAAATATCAGTATTCGAATGAGATTTCATTAACTTCAACCTTAAACCAGGTAAATTTACTATCTTTTAAATACCAGCTGACATCAATTTTGGTCGGGATTTGAATTCCATCGACCTTCTGGTAAGATTTTAGCTCACCGGTGCAGCGTAACCGCTCAGCTGCCTGATCACTTTCCTTATATCTCATTGCTTCAGTGCTAATTAAATTCCCTTCCTGATCAAAATTAAAATCGGCAGAGGCTTTAACTCCCTGATAATCAATTGTTGCTCTGGCAGTAGTGCTGTCAATTTCCTGCCAGTCAAGATAATTATTCAAAGCAGCCGTTGGATACCAAGGCAGCTCCAGTAAAAATCTGTGTAGAGCTGATTCATTAATTTTAGCATTTGCGCCCTGATTTACTACCGGCAGCAGACTGGCAATTTTAATCTGCATTGAGGCATTCCCCTGATAGAAAAGATCTCTCCCTTTAGTATTAATAACCGGCATCATCGCCAGATCCACCTGCCAGAGAAATCCTGGCTCAGAGACTGTAATATATTGTCTGGCTGTTGGCTGATACCAATCACTTTGTTCAGGTGATAACTTCATTAAGCCATTCTGTTTAACTTTAACAGCTCTAATTTCTTTTTTTCCGATCACACCACTGTTTTGCAGCCATTTTTTTACAGGAAGAGGTAACCCTTTAAGATCAGCTGCAGATATTATTTTATTATTTTCATTTAGGACATCTGTCCGGTCCTTATTTATCTTGATCTCATTGTGAGTTTTTAATTTATCCAGTTCAGACTTGATTTGGTTATTAAATTGCCATCTGCCAACTGCGACTGCTGTCACAGCAATTATCATTAAAAGTAAAATTATTATAAGTATTGAAGGCCAGATACCGTATTTGAAAATTAACATTTATGCACTCTCCTTTTTTATCCCCTTAAAAATCAGATCGAAATGATTTTCAATTAATCGCTGCTGTTTATTTTTATCTGAAATATTTTCGATGATCATTCTAATAATCAGGCCAAAAGTTGCTGTCCAGATAAGCTGGGCCTGAATTTCTGCTTCAAATTCTTTAAATTCTCCCGTTTTTTGAGCTTTTATGAGTAAAGCCTCTAGTTTTTTAATTGCCGATTTATCTTTGTTAGAGTTATTATCTAAAATTGATGTCAGTTTAAGAATATTTTCATCCTGGCTGAGCATCACAGATTTATAATAATATTTATTTTCAAGAGCAGATTTAATATATTGACTAAATTTATAGCGGATTTCTGCCTCAACTGAAGAAAATTCAGCTTCAGTTTCCAGAGAACTTAATATTGTTTTATAGCCTGACTGAATTAATTCACTGACTATCTGGTCTTTACTCTCAAAATACTGATAAATATTACCGGGGGAATAGCCAACTTTAGTAGCTAATTTACGAATAGAAAGTTTGTCAAAGCCAGATTTTTCCACAATTTCTCGGGCAGCTGCTAAAATTGCATTTTTAATCAGTTTGTTTTTAGCTTTTTTTAAATTTTTTGACATAAAAAATCTCCTTTATGAACATAATTTAATTAATAAAACAGCGTTTAGTTAAATTTATCACTAAATATTAGTTGTGTCAAGGAAAAATTAATTTCCATAAATTGGTTCAGCAAACGGTAGGTGTACATCAACTCCTGAAAGTGATAAAATATTAAGAGGAGGCTAAAGTTTATGATAAACAATAATGGTGAAAGTAAATTAGAAAAAACAGCTCGTGAAGGAGCTTTTGGTCCAACTGAAATAAAAAAGGGTGAAAAAAATAGATTTTTAGGTGAATATGAAGAACGAGTTATTGCTTATCTGACAGAAGCTCAGATTAAAGAGACTG
>Ga0306868_1000639_pt1 | contig 21455 bp, 20 predicted proteins | sample AntRauTorckE6832_FD_190411 | JGI IMG/M metagenome (GOLD analysis project Ga0306868, IMG submission 190411) | Saline lake microbial communities from Rauer Islands, Antarctica - Metagenome Torckler E6 #832 (v2) (version 2) | ecosystem: Environmental > Aquatic > Non-marine Saline and Alkaline >... | reverse complement strand
TTGCTTGACACTAATTATGTAGTTTTTTTGCCATAAATCCTGCACCAATAATGCCGGCATCATTTTGTAATTCAGCTAATTTAAGTTCTGCAATTTCAATATCCTTAGAATATAATGATTTCGATATTTCTTTTTCTAACAAATCTACTAAATATTGTCCAGCATGAGATACCCCACCACCTAATGCAATGGCTTCAGGGTCTAAAATATTAATAAAATTTACAATACCAATAGCAAGATATTTAACAAAACGATTAACGGCATCTAAAGCTACAGCATCACCCTTTTTAGCTGAATCAAAGATAAGTTTTGTATCAATTCTATCATAATCTCTTAAAACACTTGGGTTATTCGTTTCTGCAAGCACTTTATTAATATATTTATTAATACCCGTCGCTGAGGAAAAAGTTTCTAAGCATCCATTACGTCCACAATTACAATCATAAAAATTTTCTCCTACAACCATGTGACCAACTTCTGCTCCTGCGCCATGAGATCCTCTGATGACATTGCCATCAATGATTATACCGCCACCAACACCCGTGCCTAATGTTAAAAGAATACCACTGTCATAATTTTTTAAAGATCCTACTTCATACTCTGCAATAGCAGCAACATTGGCATCATTATCAACAAAAACTTGGATATTACACAAAAGCTCAATTTCTTTTTTTAAATCAATTTGTTCTAGATTTATATTAGCACATTTTTCTAGGAAAGCATTATTATGACTAACAACGCCTGGCACACCTAATCCAACAACACTAACAACCTCATCACGGTCATTTGCTTTGACTTTTAAATCATTAATAACTTTAGCAATATCTCTTATTATTTCATCTGGTTTACGCCATGCACCAGTGGGTAATGACTTTTTTTCAATAATCAATCCACTATCGTTTATTAATCCGCCTTTAATACTCATACCACCTAAATCAATACCTATAATCATTTAATCCTCCTATGATCCTTTAAATTTTTTTATATTTGCTAGGAGAGTAGCCTGTTTGTTTTTTAAACACCCTTGAAAAGTAATTAGGGTCATTATAGCCTACTTCCTTTGAAATTTGTTTAATGCTTTTATTTGTATTTCTTATCTTATATTTGGCATTTTTTATTCGAATATCTGTTAGATAATCGATAAAATTTATGTTAGCTTCTTTTTTAAAAAGCTTAGAAAAATAATATGAACTAATGCACATTTCATTTGCTACGCTTTCCAAAGTGATATCATCCATGTAATTATTATTAATATAAACTTTTGCTTCGTTGATTAATTCTTCTAAATTTGAATTACTATTCATTATAATATTTTTAATTGTATTTATCAATTTATTCTTTAATTCAATCTTGAAAAGTTTAACATGTTCAACTGAATTATCAGTAGTTATTTTAATTGGTTTTAGAATATTATTGTCCTCAGTTTTTTTGAAGAATACTCTATTAATAAATACTTCTAATTCAATTAAATATCTTAACTTATTTTCATCAATTTTAAAGTTTTCATCTAGCCAAATATAAATTTTATCTAGCACTTCAATACTTTCATTCAACAAACTTAAATTAATTTTATTAATCAATTGGTTTTCCAAATCAATGGGATAGATATATTTTTGTTCTTCTATATCAATTGAATAGATTTTACTTAGATTTTTTTTGTAAGCTTCATGAATTTGATCTAATCGTTTATAGTCAGTCAAAGCCATTTTCAAATCCTTAGAATAGTTTTTCTTGATATTTAGGAAAAGCTCTCTAAATAATTTTTCTGTTTTTTCTATAGTATCGTCAATAAAAATTATAATTGTATTAGGCAATTCTCTAAAAAGAAAGAAATCATATTTTGATTTACAAAACTCATATATCTCATTTAATATTTCATCATCTTTCTTGTTTTCAATAACAATGGATACACCAATATCTAATGGCATGACGTTAAATTTATTTTCAATGATAATTTTTATTTTCTCAAGATCAGAAGCCATAATATAATCAATAATATTCTCATTTATAAATTCTAACGATTGGTCTTTTATTGATAAAATTTCTCTCTTATACTCTCTCTCTTCTAACTTTTGATTTTCTTCTATAATTAATCTTTTTAAACAAGTAATAATATCTTCTCTTTTAACCGGCTTCAATAAGTACTCATAAGCATTATTATTTAATGCTTCTTGCGCATATTTAAAAGAGTCAAAAGCCGAAATAATCACAACATTGATTTCAGGATTAAATTTTTTAATTTTTTTCATGGCTTCAATTCCTGTCATACCTGGCATTTTTATATCCATAAATACAATGTTCGGATTAAAAGTCTGTGTCATCTCAATAGCTTTTTTACCATTTTCTGCCGACCTGATAATTAATTCATCTTGAAATTCTTTCTTTAATATTTTAGTTAATCCTTTTCTTTCAATAAGTTCATCATCAACGATTAACACTTTATACATTTTCCACCTCAATACTATCTATCATTTGTATAAACACTTGTGTTCCTTGAGCAACTTCACTTTTAATAAACATAACGTCTTCCCGATTATAATAAAACTCTAAACGCTTACGTACATTGTTTAATCCAATGCCCGTTGAATGACTAGTAGTTGACTCTTCCATTAATAGTGTTTCAGCTTTTGCTTGCTTCATACCGACACCATTGTCTTCAATCACAAGATAATCCTTATTCTCAATTTGAGTTGAATACACATGAATTTCTCCACCACTTTCCAAATCTTCAACACCATGCATAAATGCATTTTCAATAATGGGCTGTAAGGTTAGCAATGGTAAATGATAATTCAAAAACTTCGAATCAATAGCGATTATAAACTCTACCCGCTCACCAAATCTAGCTTTTTGAATCGATATGTAGTTCTCAATATTATTTATTTCTTCATTTACTGTAATAATTCGATCAATATTATTTAAATTATATCTTAACATATCTGAGACATTTTCAATTAATTCACATGTGTCATCTGCATCCTCAATTATTGCTGTTTTAGCTATAACGTTTAAAGTATTAAATAAAAAATGAGGATTAATTTGGGCTTGCAAGCCTTTTAACTTTGCTTGATTTAATAACACTTCCATCTGAGATTTTTCAGCTTCTTCTTTATGTAGTTTAACCTCTAAATTTGCATTATCCTTAATCTTATTAATCAAACTCTTTGTATTACCAATGAGCTTATTAAATGCTTCAGCGAGCAATAATGTTTCATCGTCTGAATCAAGATTGATTTTTTCAATTTGGAAATTTCCATGGGAAACTTCTTCAGCTGCATCTGTTAATTTCTTTAGATTATTTGATAAGCGTCTCCCATAGCTAAAACCTAAGAAAAGAATAAATACTAAATTTGAAAACATAAAAATAGCAATTCTAACAGTCATTTCATCTGAAATCTCTTTTAATTGGGTTTTTATTTGTCTTGAATTTTCTAATTCACGGTCAAATAACATCTGAAGATAAATGTTAACATACTGATTAATCTTTTTAAACTGATAATAATTGACTTGTTTCGCTTCTTCATCAACACCTCTTACGGACCAAATTGTTGATTCAAGCATTTCACTGTACTCATTATCTAAAATGTTTTCAATATTTTCCAAATACAGGTGAGATTTTTCATCAAATACTATTTCCTTATATTTATTTGAGTTTATGATTAAATCTTGGTAATTATTATAAATTTGATCAATATAAATACGATCACCAGAAAATACAAAATTAGACAATGCAACATCAATTTTCGCATTTGTTTCAATTAAATCTTTAATGTCATAAACTCTTTCAGATACATCGTTTAATACTGAATTATACCTTTCATAACTAATATATGGAAATAAATTACCAATTAACATAGAAAAAATGATTAAAAGATAGATAATAAAAAGTGTCTTTTTAATTGAATGTTTATTATTCATTTTCTTCACCTGCTATGTAATCATCAATATTTTCTTCATTAACAACTACAGTCGGTACATAGTAAGCATCTAAACTGATATCATCACTAACAATAGTCTTAAGGGTATTAATCGCTTCTGTACCAATGGTTTCCCCATCAGTGAAAAGTGTCGCTTTAATCACACCACGTTTGATAAAATTTAGCGTTTCTAAAGAACCATCAAAAGCTATTATATCAATATCCCCTACCTTATTCATTTCAATAATTAATTTAGCAATACTCGAGCCATGATAAATACTCGTGCCAATAATGACATTAATTTCAGGGTTTTGAGAAACAACTTCTCTAATATTATTGCTTAAATCGAATCGATAATCAGAACTTGCTTGAATCATTGATAATTTTATGTTTTCATGATTATTAATTTCACTGATCATACCTTCTATTACAAGATTTCTCTCTTCTACACCATACTCATCAACAATTAAAACATTGTATTCTTGACCAGTTTCGCTTATCAATTCTTGAATAGCCATTTGCCCTCGTTGATAATTATTAGGCCCAACATATGCGTCTCTTAAGGCATTTGTTCCTTCATCATTTATAAACACAATAGGGATATTTTCTTCAGAAGCTTCAACTAAATTTTCTTCCATTGAAGAACTATCAAATCCACTAATAATGATCCCACTTGGTTTACTAATAACTGCCATTTCTAATAATTCATTTTGTGAAATTAGATTTGTTTTTGATTCATCCAAAACTTCTATTGCAATATTATCATTTTCACTATTTTCAACTATGCTCTTTTCTATAGCGTCCCAATAATAATTATTACTCTCTTTTTTTATTAATATGAAATTTTCTGTGTAATCCTTTTTGTAATAACTATAATCTTGATTAATCATTTCTAGAGAATCCATTATAAAAATTCCCGATAAAATTATAATTACTACAATTGCGATTATATAATTATCTTTCATTTAATCCTCCATAATTAATAATTTCGTTATAATAATGATATCACAATAAAAAAAACTGTAAATATATAAAAGGAAAGACTTAAGCCTTTCCTAGGGTATTTGTATTTAATTTTCAGGTCGCTCATCTACTGGGATATTTCTATAAACATCTTCATATTTATGAAAACCAGTATTAATAATTAATTCCATCATATTCGACTGATCGACTGCTACGGGTTCTAGCAATATAGATGGTACTACTTTAATATCATTTTTTACAAGTTTTGAAGTTACAATCGCTTCACCATTGATTACATCGACTGCCATTTTAGCAGCCTTCGTTGCCAACTTTCTGATATCTTTATACACTGTCATATCTTGTTTGCCTTCTACAATTCTTTGAGCAGCAGATATTTCAGCATCCTGACCAATAATATAGGCTTCAATCTGATTTTCAGCTAATACTGCTGTAACAGCTTTTGCTAAAGTATCATTGGCACAAATCACTGCACCAAAATCATCTTCATATTGATCTATGACAATTTCCATGTGCATAGTAGCTTCCTTAGGTTCCCAATCTTTTGTGTATTCATCATAAATAATATTTATCGATTCTTTAGACTCTAATACGGAAAGTGCTCCTTTTCTTAGAAGAGAAGCATTATTATCCGTTGGTGCCCCACCGATATAGACAACATTTCCAGAGTCAAATCCTAAAGTATTTATTAAATAGTCACTCTGTATTTCACCAACTTTTTCATTGTCAAAGGAAATGTAATAATCTACATCACCATAAACTAAACGGTCGTAAGAAATTACTTGAACATTTTTTGCATGAGCCATCTCAACAATTTTTGATGCAATTTCTGCATCATGGGGAACAATGACTAAAATATCAGCCCCTTCATCTAATAAATACTGGGCTTGATCAATTTGCTTTTGGTCATCACCATTTGCCGCTAATACTAATACTTCAGCACCTAATTTTTCAGCTTCAGTCACAAAAATATCTCTGTCTTTCTGCCAACGCTCTTCTTTCAAAGTATCCATGGAAAATCCAATTTTTATTTTTTCGTTTTCTTGTGTTTCATCTATTACGTTATTGTCTTGACAACTAGTAATCATCAAAAGAATAATCAAAATTAGAACTACAATAATATTTTTTTTAAACATACAAACTCCTTATAATAATCATATATATTAAATATATCATTATTATAAGAAATAAATTGCTAAATTTAAAGATTATTTTGTTATTTGAGTTATTTTCTAAACCAAGGGAAAAATTTATTAGTATGCTTTTTATATTCTTCAAAGGATGGTCTGCCATTGTATTTTTCTTCAAGTAAAGGCACGCCACTAACTTTTAAAATCAAAAATGTAATCATCAAAGGACTTATAATTGTATACCACCAACCAGTAACAGAAACAACGATTGCGAAAATTCCCCACCACATAGTCACTTCACCAAAATAGTTTGGGTGTCTAGTATAGGCCCACAAACCTTCTGTCATCACTTGTTTTGGATCTTCTCTCTTCTTTAAAAAATTCTTAAGTTGTAAATCACCTATGACTTCAAAAATGTATCCTATAAGCCATATTAGTAATCCTAGATAAACAAAATTATTTAGACCATTGCCTTCCCAACCATTAATTAATATAATTGGAAAACCAATAGATAACATTAAAAGACCCTGGACTAAAAACACCTTAAAGTATGCTGTTAACCAAACATTATCCCATTTTTCTCGCATTTGTTGGTATCTATAATCTTCATCTTTACCTAAGTTTCTAAAAGAAATATGACTGGCTAAACGTATACCCCAAACGAGTACAAGTATGGTTACAATATTTCCAACTAAGTTTCGACTACCAAGGACCCAAGAGTAAATAGCAATTACCATAAAACTCAAGCTCCAAAAGGAATCGATAATTGATAATTTATCTGCTTTCTTCGCTATTAAAAAAGCAATACTAAAGAAAATCCAAGTTACAATTATACTCCCAATAATCATTTTAATTCACCTCTTTAGTAAAACCTATTGCTAAAGCATTTTCCCCAGCACTTATTGCCACAACATTTGAAATTTCATTAATATAATCTACTTTCAATGATAATTCATTTTCAATTTTGTTGGCTAGTATTTCAGCATCTAAATTGCCGCTTGAATAAGTAATAACAACTCTTTTGATTTCATTCTTTTGAGAGGCTTCTTCTAATATTTTATAAATTTTGTTAATAGCCCCCCTTCTACTAAATGATCCACCAAAAGCCGTTCCTTTACCATTTTCATCTAAACTTACAATTGGTCTTAAATTTAGAAAACTACCGACTTTACCTAAAGTTTTCGGTACTCTTCCACCAAGAACCATATATTTAAAATTATCAACTGCAACATATATTTCAGTATTGTTTATAATCTGAGGTAGTTCTTCTTTTATTTTTTCTACATTTAAATTATTTTCTATCATTTTTGCCGTTTCTAATACGACTAAACCTTGGGCTGCAGAATTTTTCTTACTATCAATGACATGAATACGATCTGATATATTCCCTGCTAAATTCTTAATAGCATGATGTGTTCCACTAAGGGGTGAAGCCAAACTAATATAAAGAACTGCTTCATAATGTTCTATCAATTGTTCAAACAATCGTTTTACTAACTTCAAATTCGGCATAGAAGTTTTAGGTAACGCATCATTTTCTTTTACCATATCAAACAACATCTTTGAATTAATGGTTACCCGATCTAAGAAATCACTTCCATTTGCTGTAATTGTTAATGGAATCATATGAATATTGTATTGATCAATAATTTTCTTTGAAAGATCCGCTACTGAATCTGTTACTAAAGCTATTTTCCTGTCATTTTTAGCACGTTCTTTCACTTGAAATGCCATGTCGTCTACTTTGTTTTCAATGATTCTATAACCAAGTTTATATATTTTTTCAGATAAAACAGATGGTTTATTGGTATGAACATGAACTTTTCCTTGTCCTTCGTTAAACGCAATGATACCCGAATCACCTAAATTATCTACGATTTTTCTTACCTCTTTTTTTCGGAAGTTTTCACCTTCAAAAAATATTTCTGTACAATATCTATAATCTGAAACATTATTACCATCGTCTTCTAAATAGTCATCTATTAGCTCTACCCGACTGACATTTTTTCGATTGAGTATTATGCCATCAATGAAATACTCAACGATGCCTTCGATAAAATGATAAAAGCCTTGTGCCCCTGCATCAACGACCTTGTTTTTCTTTAAAACTTCTAACTCTTCCTTTGTTAGATTTAAAACATCTTCACTGTGCTTCAAACTAAGACCTAATATTTTTTTGAAATTATTTTCTTTATTATAATGTTCATCCAAAAAAGAAGTCCACTGATCAATTATCGTGATAATTGTTCCTTGCACTGGATTAGATATTGCCTCTAAAACATATGGTACTGATTTTCTTAAAGAAGCAATAAATTCTTTTTCTGAAATAAAATCCTTCGTTTTGGTTTGCTGATAAAAGCCATTGATAAATTGAGCAAATATAAAACCCGAATTCCCTCTAGCACCAACTAAGGCACCTTTACTCATACCACTAACCACAGTTTTAACACTGGTTTTATCTTCAACATGATCAACAATTGAATTGACTGTCGTTGCCATATTTATACCTGTATCACCATCTGGTACAGGAAAAAAGTTGATTTTATTAAGATTTTGAATATTTCTACTTATTTTTACTGCACCATTACCAAATGCATAGTATATGTCCTGTCCACTTATTTTATTCATAAGATCACCTCTTGTTAAACCATTTAAAATCCCATAAGAAAACTTAAGGGATAATTTCTACTTGTCATATTCTGTAAAATCCAACCGACTTATGATATAAAATAAGTCAGACATCCTATTGACATATTTTTTCAAAAAAGGATTCAATTCAGTCTCAGATAATTCTTCAAAGGCAATAATTCTTCTTTCAGCTCTTCTGGTTACTGTTCTTAGAATATTGAATTGTCCATCTAATACGCTACGCCCAGGAATTGTCCAATCATTAATTAGATCACTATGTTCTTTATAATATTCAATTTTTCCTTCTAAAAACTCAACGTCCTCTTCTGATATTCTACGTTTTAACTCTTTATCAATCGTTGCTAGTTCAGAACCAACAACAAATAATGTTTCTTCAATTTTATATAATATATCCTTTAATTCTTGATTTCTAAGACTTGCTCTTAACAATCCAATCCAAGAATTCACTTCATCAATTGTTCCATAAGATTCAACTCTTGCACTTGCTTTAGAAACACGTTGACCACTATACAAACTTGTTTTTCCTTTATCACCGGTTTTTGTCATTACTACGTCTGGCATATATTCCTCCTCTATTTAAATAAGTTATATATATCGTCTAAATAATTAATACCCACTATAATCTTTTTAACGCATTTTTCTATAATTGATTTTCTTTCATTTAATAACTTGTTAATTTCTAAATAAAAGCCTTGTAAAAATTAGAGCTTTTTTTTATACTCAGAAGTAGGAATAATAATGATAAATAAATGGAGGAATAAAATGAAGAAAACAATACTACTAATCACCATACTATTACTTATGTTAACTGGTTGTTCTACAAATGATCAAATCACAAATGATGAAATCATGGAACTAAATATTGGCGTCATGCCTGCAGTAGATACAGCTCCAATTTTTCTTGCAAAAGAAAGTGGATATTTTCAAGAATTAAATTTAGATCTTAATGTTGAAATATATACAAATGCTCAAAACCGCCAAAGTGCTTTACAAACAAACTCAATTGATGGTGCAATGACAGATCTTATTGCTGTTGCAACAAATGTGAATAATGGTTTTGATATACAGGCGACGATGTCAACAGATGGTATGTTTGTACTTTTATCACAAGGAAATAAAGTGGATGAAAAAGAACTTTCCATTGGTATGATGGAAATTAGTGTTTCTAACTTTTTAGTAGATCACTGGTTAGATGATACTTATACTATTGATAAAGTCTATATTAACGCGATTCCTGCACGTTTAGAAGCTGTTTTAACCAATCAACTTAGTATGGGACTGTTTCCTGAACCAATCGCTTCAGTAGGCGAAATGAAAGGTTTAACGAAATTGTCTTATGAACCCATTGATGGTTTTAGCCCAGATGTAATGGTCTTTACTGATGAAGCAATAAATGAAAAATCAAAAGCAATTGAAGCTTTTCATGCAGGATATAATAAAGCCGTAAAAGACATCAATGAAGATGAGTCACTTGCTAGACAGACAATTATAGATAATATACCAAATGTATCTAAAGACTTAAAAGATGTAATAACCCTTCCAACGTATCATTTAGCTCGATTACCTGATGATGCATATCTTACTAAAATAGTCAAATGGACTAATACAGTTTTAGAAGAACCATTAACAATTACTGGTGATGATTTAGTTGATCGGAGTTTTATCAAATAAAAACGAGGTGTTTTAACCATGATACAGACAAATAATTTAACCATCGATTATGGTAATAATAATGGTATTTTTAACATAAATCTTAGGATTGAACATGGGGACATCTATGCAATTGTTGGTCATTCTGGATGTGGCAAAACAACCCTTCTACATTGTCTTGCCGGTATTTTGAGACCAGACCAAGGAACGGTTACAATTCATGATCATAATGAAAAGACAACACATCCAGGTTTAATCCAACAAAAAGATGCTTTATTTCCCTGGTTTAATGTTTTTAAAAATATTGCCCTCGGTTTAAATGATTCTAAAGAAACCATCAGTAATAAAATCAACAATATTCTAATGGCTTTAGATCTCGTAAATTATCGACATCACTACCCAGCTCAACTCAGTGGTGGTCAAAAACAAAGAGTCTCCATTGGTAGAACCCTTGTATCCAATCCTGATGTTTTATTAATGGATGAACCAACGGCTTCTTTAGACGCTTTTACAAAAGAAGCTTTACAAGACTTACTACTTAAGTTGTACATTGAAAAACAAAGAACAACACTTTTTGTTACCCATAGTATTGAAGAAGCAGTTTTTTTAGCTAGTAAAGTATTGATTATGGACAAAGGTGTAATTGTAAAAACTTATGACAACCCACTAGAACATGACTTGACTTTACGTGACTCCCCTGATTTTTATAATGTCGTTAAAGATATCCGTTTAATAATGGGAGGACTATAAATGAAAAATAAATACTTATCAAAGTTTTATGGATTGATTGTCATTACTATTTTGTGGTATTTACTAAGTCTTTTTTTAGGAAATGGATTAATCCCCTATCCACATGATGTTTGGTTACATCTTTTGACCATAACTGCTAATGGAAGTATTGTACCGCATATTATTTATAGTCTATTTAGACTGTTAAGTGCCATTGGCTTTGCATTGATTATTGGCGTACCTATAGGTCTTATCATTGGATCAAGTGCCAAAACAGACCAATGGTTTTCACCTATTTTATATATTTTATATCCGATTCCCAAGATTGCTTTTTTACCTGTATTCATGGCACTTTTTGGTTTAGGTGATTTTTCTAAAATAATTTTACTATTTTCGGTTTTAATTTTTCAAATCATCTTAGCAACTAGGGATGGCGTCAAGCAAATACCTATAGAATTTCATCATGTCACACATACCCTTGAGTTAAGTAAAAAAGATAAGCTATTAAAGCTCTATTTACCCCACGCACTGCCAAACATTTTCAGTGCACTGCGTATTAGTATTGGGATCAGTATGGCTGTTTTATTCTTTGGAGAAAACTATGCAACGGCCTATGGTATTGGTTATTATATTATGAATAATTGGATTATGGTTAATTATGAAGGCATGTTTGCTGGTATTGTTAGTCTATCTTTAATGGCAGCCTTTTTAATATACCTCATTGATGTCATTCAAAAGAAAATTTGTCCATGGTTAACTTATGAAAAAAGACATAAAATATAAAAAATATGATACAATAGATAAAATAAATAGAAGAAAATAGAGGAGTGACTTATGAAAATTTCCTTTGGAAAATTATTTCTAGCCTTCACGATTATTCCCTTTGTGGAGTTATATATTTTATTTCAATTAGCTGATCTAACTTCACCCTTAACAGCTTTGACAATCGTTATATTAACGGGTATTGTTGGTGCTTCTATTGCTAGAAGAGAAGGTCTATCTATCTTTAAGCAAACCCAGAACCAATTAGCCCAAGGTAAACTACCAAAAGATACATTAATTGAAGGCCTATGCGTTTTAATCGGTGGGATACTTTTATTAACACCAGGGATTTTAACAGATTTATTTGGTTTTAGTTTGTTGTTTCCACTGACACGTATCATTTATCGTGAAACAATTAAAAAGCACTTTAAAACTAAAGTTCAATACAAAATGTATACCGGGCAGAACCAACCACAGGAAAATAACAACAAAACTGAAGAGGAAATAATTGATATTGATTATAAAGAGAAAGATGATCAGTAAGTAAAACAAAAAAGACTTTTATTCAAAATAGAAGTCTTTTTTAATGACATCTAGAGAAAGGATATCTATGAACACTAAAAAATTATTCACGAATAAAGTATCAGCAGGACTTTTAGCATCCCTTTGTGCTATTTTATGGGGCAGTGCTTTTCCAGCATTAAAAATTAGTTATGAAACAATAAACATTCTACCAGAGGCAACCTTTGATAAAATCTATTTTGCAGGTTTAAGATTTTTTATTGCTTCAATATTACTTTTTATAATCTCTAGAATTTTATTGAAAGAATCATTATTGATTAAAAAGAAGAACATCAAATTTATTCTTGTTCTTGGCTTATTACAAACAGCTATTATGTATTATTTTTTTTATAACGGTTTAAGTTATACCTCTGGTATTAAGTCTTCAATACTAATATCTTCAAATAACTTTTTTGTCGTGATACTTGCGCATTTTATTTATCATGATGATCGAATCAACTCTAATAAAATACTAGGTTTAACAACAGGCTTCTTAGGTATTGTATTAGTAAACCTTGGTAGTTTGCCTTTAGACTTATCCTTTACTTTTAGAGGAGAAGGCTTTTTAATATTATCTGCTTTATCAGGGTCCTTTGGTAATCTTTTAGCAAAAAAATTAACCAAAGACATTCACCCTTTTAAAATTACTGCTTGGCAAATGCTCTTTGGTTCAACGACTTTATTAATTATTGGAAAAATTGGTATGAAAGGCAGTCAATTAACTTTCAATCCATTAGCGATTACTTTATTAATTTACACTGCTTTTTTATCAGCAATAGCCTTCGCTCTTTGGTTTATGCTTCTTAAATACAACAAAGCAGGTGAGATAACACTTTATCGATTTTTAATACCAATTTCTGGTTCGATTCTATCCATTATTTTCTTACCAGAAGAAAGTTTCTCAGTAAATATCTTATTAGGATTAATCTTAGTTTCTGGTGGTATTATACTGATCAATAAAAAACAAAAAAATATGACAGATCGAAAAATCAATCAAAAGATCAGTAACGAATAGATATGTTGTAAAAAGGAGACTTTATGAAAATTAATCGCTATACTTTTCAAGTGCACATTGCTGTCTTATTATTTGGCATGACTGGTATTTTTGCTAAGCTTCTCCCCTTGCATCCACTAATTATAGTCCTTGGTCGGGTTGTCTTTTCTTTTATCTTTGTTGGCATTTGGATGCTTTATAAAAGGGAAACCTTTAAACTCTCAAATAGGAAGGATCTTTTAAATTTAGTCATTATGGGTATTGTTTTAGCCATTCATTGGACCACATTTTTTTGGAGCATTCAATTGTCTAATGTTGCCATTGGCCTTTTAACTTTTTCTACCTTCCCAGTATTTGTTACTTTTTTTAGCGCACTAATTTTTAAAACTAAAATTAATGCAAGAGAAGTTTTCTATGCGGTTTTAATTATTATTGGTATTCTAGTGATTGTTCCATTAAAAGACATTTTTAGTGCCACTGTTCTTGGTGCACTTGTGGGTACAATTTCCGGGGCTATTTATGCCATCTTCACAATATACAATGAAAGCCTATCGAAAAAAATGAATAGTCGTTCCATTGCATTCTATGAGCAACTAAGCGCCAGTATATTTTTACTGCCAGGTTATTTTATCATTCAGCCAGTGTTTACAATAAATGATATACTACTCTTATTGCTATTAGGAACGGTTTTTACTGGTATCGCACATACTTTATTGCTCAATGGTTTAAAGGGCATATCAGCTTATTTTGCAAGCATCATTACCATGTTAGAGCCCATATACTCAATTATCTTAGCTTATATTATTTTAGGTGAATCCATCAACTTAAGTGTTGTGATTGGTGGGAGTATTATACTCTTCACTGTTTATCAAGTTTCTATTCAAAGTAAGGGTAAAAAAACTAATTGATACTATTAATAAATTTGAATCTTAGTACTATATAACAATCGCTTAAAAATAGGCTAAAAATATATCTAAAAAAATAGATGATTCTCACCTAATATGAGATCATCTGTTTTTTATTGAATCATTATAATTTATTATTTTGATGCATCTTTTATGGTGGTCTCATTCTTAAAAATTGGTACAATATGTTCTTTCACTACTAATTCTAAAAATATTTCAATCATCTCAGGATCAAACTGCTTACCAGCCAGATTCTTAAGTTCTTCTAATGCATACTCTAGGCTATGTGCATCTTTATATGGTCGATTTGACAAGATTGCATCAAAACTATCAGCGATACAAAGTATTCTAGCAAATAGTGGAATGTCGAGTCCTTTAAGATTTCTTGGATAACCTTTGCCATCCCATCTCTCATGATGTCCAATAACAGCTGGTATCAAATAATCTAACGATGGTAGATGCTTAATAATATTTATGGAGTTTTCCACATGCCCTTTCATTATTTCGAACTCTTCATTATTTAGTCTTCCTTTTTTATTCAAAATATTTTCATCAATACCAATTTTACCAATATCATGTAATAATGCAGCTTCTTTTACTATCTCTATGGAATCTTTATCTAGGCTCAAGCCATTTGCAAGTTCTGTAGCATAATATGCAACATTATTTGAATGGTCAAATGTATAATTATCTTTCGTGTGAATAGTTGCTGTTAGAGCATGAATTGTTTGAGCATACCTTGAATAAATTTCTGATTTTTCTTTTTTTCTACCTAATTTCTTATTTGAATGTATAATCTGTCCAGATGAAACCCTAATATTATTTTTACCATTTTTTTTCACATAATAAACTGCAAGATCAGCATCTTTTAGTAAGTCTTCAGGTGTCCTAGCAAGGTATGGAATTGAACTAATACCACAACTGACTGTTACTTTTCTCATTTCGTAATCATTATTTTTAGAGTTCAACTTACATATTTGATTTTTAATTTTTTCAGTAATGACTTTTGCTTGACTAATATCATAATTAGGAAACGCGCAAGCAAATACCTTCGAATCATAGCGGGAAGCATAGCCTATGTTTTCCATTGTCGCTCTAATAATTTCTGCAATAGACTTTAATAAATTATCTCCCTCTTTCATCCCATATAATTGGTTGTAAAGTTTAAAGTTATCAATATTAATTATTGAAACTGTTAAAACACTCTCCTTTTCAAAAGATGTTTGTAATTCAGATAAAAAATACTTCCGATTAAGCAGTTTAGTTAGATCATCTTGTCGGGCTTCATTATAAACAATGTTATATAAATTAGCATTTTTTAATGCTATAGCTGTTATAATGCTTATACCTTCAAGTAATAATAAGTCATTATTATTATATTTATTATTAGTCTTTTCTGTTAGCATTATTAAACTAATTAGTTCATTATTATGAACTAAAGGAACAAAATATTTTATATTCAACATATCCAATCTTGTTTTCTCATCTTTCCAAAGAGACTTGTATTGACTAAGTTGTTTAAGTTCATCCATTGATAAAATTCTTTTCTTTTCTGAGAAAATTCTAATCAGCGGTTGGTTTTTATCATAACTCAAAGATATTTTATTTAAGGGATTAGAGGTTTGAATTAGACTAAACTTATGATTTTTATCTGGTAATAGAACTAATACTTCTCTAGTGCCAATATTTTTCTTTATTACATTTATGAATAATTTTGATATTTCTTCAATTACTAATGATGATAGAGCTTTATCTTTAAATTCTCGTATAACTTTATTTCTAATGGCTTCTTTACTAATATATATCTTATTGATAAATAATTCCATAACTCTAAAAATAATGAAAATAAATACTGTGAATGCAACTGCAATTAGCATTATTTGATTATCTAGGTTCTCTGTTAATGGTTCAGTAATATTTATTATAAAATCAAATCTATTGATTAGCAAAATCATTGAAAATCCTAAAGAAATAATATACAAAATGTTTTTTGATAATAATAAATTTAGTTGGAATAATTTTTTCGAGTATAAAGCATAAAACAAAATAAATACAAATAATATTCCAGATAGAATATCTACAGGAAACCCTTCAAATAAAGGTAATATAGTTATAACATGTCCTAAAAATAATATAAGTAAACCAAAAGCTATAGTCTTTGTTGGCAAACTTCTTTTACAAGATTCTTTATAATCTCTAAAAAGTAACAAAATAAGATAGATAAAGATTGTTGTTAAGAGTATTACCATAAATGAGACAGTCCATGTTATATTGTAAATAAAAACTTTATTATTAAACTCATTTATTGTTACAACAGGCGCTTTTAAGAAAAAACCTGTAAATGTGTTAATAACAACAAGAACCGCAGAAAGTACAAATAGGAATATGTCAAAACCATTTGTTTTTACATCTAACATCTTTTTTATGAAAATCAATAATTCAAATACTAAAAATACTAAACCAAAAATTGAAAGATCATACCAAAACTTATCCATACTAAAAGCTTGGGATCTCATTAACAATGAGCCACCTGTCCAAATGGTCGAATATATCAAAACTCTAATAAATGAGTTTATTATTTTATTTTTTTTAGCTGCTAAAAATGTTATTAGTAAAAAACTATAACATAACACAGCAAATAATGGCATAATTGATAAATCAACCATAACAAACCTCCATATTTATATGATTTAATTAACTCTCTCTTGGATATCAATTAAATCTCTTAAGGCATAAGAACCTGGATTAAAAGATCGAAACTCTTTATTGTATACCTCTTCATATTTGCTAAATGTCTTACATCTTAGAACACTGACTTTTAGTGGATCCATTCCAAGTATCTTTTTCAAATCCTTATAATCTGAATCAACATAATTAAAATAAATACTCAGTTGATCTTTTAGTGTTGATTTTAAAATTGCCTCATTCATCAACTCTGGTTCATCTAACTCTATATACATATGCAAGAATGGCTTATTATTACTATTAAATTCTTTTTTTATTGCATAGTTTATGATACTAATTTTTGATAATTCAATTACTCTTTCTACCAATTTTTTTGATATCCTTGTAAAACCTGCAATATCAATTATATCCATAGTCCTATCTATATAATTAAATCGTGGTAACCCTTTACTGGTCTTTGCAATACATTTATAGACATCTTTAATGCGGTAACGCATAAAAACGCCTCCTTTAAACACCGAAATGACAAGTTCATAAGTTTCTCCCACTTCGAGTTCATTAAACAAATATGTTTTGGGTTCATAATTAGTATCATCTAATAATTTTATCATATCACATTCACGTATAAACTCATAAAAACAAGCATCAGGAAAAAAGTATAACCCATTCCTTTTATAGTCTTCACAGCCTATACATGTTGGCTCTGTTCCTGCAAAAACTTCTAAGGGTCTAATCCCCCACATTTCCTCTAACTCATCTTTATAAGATGCATTATCAGTACCTGTAATCATAAATCCCTTTAAAGTAAAAAGATCTTTAGGTAATAAGGCTCTTTTTTCTTTTTTACTTTGATATTTACCCTTAAGATAGCGGAAAATACTTTTTAAAGAAAGTTTAGTTTTTCTTTTAATGTTACTCTTTGAATTTAGAGATTCAATGCTTTTAGAGATGTAGTATGCAACTGATCCTAATCCGAAGAAGTAATCGATTCCTCTATCTAAACCCAATTTAAAGCCTAACTTATTACGCTCTTTAAAAGACATTTTCTCAGCTTCCTCTACATTTGGTAAAAAATCAACATCAAAGTTCATTGATAAAGCTCTTGGCAACAAACCTGATGCATAAGGTAAAGGAGCTAATCCATAAAGAAAAGTATCATTAGGTTTAATATTAATTTCATACTTATTTTTTGCAGTAGCAAGAATCATACAAGCCAAAACATTATCTTTAAACGTATTAATCATATTTTCAGTATATGGAGCAAGCTTAGTTGGGTGAATTCCACCTTCCCAGGTAGTTTTAATCCATATGACTGCATTATCCGGAATTAGCTCATCTTTTTTTAATAACAATACATCAGCATAATCTTCATATGTCGTTAAAGAGAATTTTTTCCGAAAATCATGAATATTATTTATATCCGTGTTTATCATACTTTTCCCTATTGCAGATTTTTTCCAAATTGATAATTGCTCTTGCATTAAGGAGTTTTGAATAGACATAAATTCATCAATCGACAAATCAGTAAATCCACAATATTCATTCCATATTTGTTCATTTGTATAATTTTCAAATTTTCTTCTGAAGTTCATTTTTTTCCCTCTTTTCACATGTTTTTTTTATTGATGCTAATGTTGGTATAATGAATGGCACTTCTTTTTTATACTCTTCATAATCTTCAAACGAATAGAGAAAGGTATAGTTATCTTGAAAAACAACATAGATCACATTTAATATACTACTTAATAAAACAAATTTATTGAAAAAATTACTTTTAAAAACAAAGACTAATGGAATATACATTAGTATAAACCAGAGAACTCCAATATGTCTTGAAAACCCATACATGCCAGTTCTAATAACTTTTCCTTCATTTTCCTTTTTTATATAAGTATCTTTAAATGGAAGGGAAAAGAACAATGTATAAATTAATAAACAAAAAAATATAATCGAGAGTGTGATTAATACAATATTTATTCTATTATAAATAATATTATTTCTTAGAGTAAACATTAAAATGACATTCTGCATAAAAAAAATAAATATACCAATAAGAAATATTTTATTCAAAAAATGATTATTAAATTTTATAGAATTTACATCATAAACAATAAAAGATATAAAAACTAAAACAGTTATTATATAGTAAATCATAGTCACTCCTAAGAATAATGAAATAGTCACTTATAGTACCTTATTATTATCTATATAATATCAAATTATTAAGTAAGTTTAAATATTTATTTTCATAAATAAGACTAATTTAAAAGATTCTTTTACAAATATTTTAAACTTTAATGAGAAAGTCTTCATTAAAAGAAATAATTTAGGTGAAATTACAGTCCATGGTTTACGTCATACTCTATCAAATTTAATGATTACTCATATAACAGACATTAGAACTGAAACTAAAAGACTTGGCCACTCTAGTACCAATACTACAACTAAGATTTATTAATATCATTTAAAGCGCGCAAAAAAAGCAGCAATAGCTTTAAAGCGACCAATTAGCGTAAATTAACTATATTTTCATCTATTATGAAATAGTTTTTTGAAATTTAACCATAATTTTAGCCAAATATTCTATTTTTCTAGATTTCATTAGTATTTAAAAAAAATATTAATGAGCAATAATCTGTCAACTTCATGAGTCTAGTACAATACAAATTAAAGTTTAATGCTGTATAAAAATAGTACAGTAGCTAAAATGCTACTACGCTTATAAAGTTTAACTTTAAGGTTGGTCTCAAAAACATCACGTTATTTTTATAGGGATTCATTAATTGCCTATCGTTTGTGATTCTAACCATTCTAGATATTCTAGACTTATTTCTTCTTTTGTTTTGCCAAGAATTTCAATAAATACTTCACTTAGAGTTTCTTTATTTTTACTTTCAAAGGCCTCATTCAGCGTGTTGTCATGAAAGGGTTTCTTCCCTGCTTCACTGAAGATACTCATAAATTTTCTTCGACCGTAGGTTTCGACCATGAATTTTACATACATATAACTTGTATTATATACCTGATGAACTTCTTCAATAGTTATATCTGAGCTCAGATCTAATTTTTCTAGATCATCTATAGTAATAGAAACCTGCTTCTTTGTCATACTTTCAAACATTCTTACATTTTCAAATCCATACTGAGCTGAACCATCATGCATAGCAATCCCCTCTAAAATCCAAACCGGCAAATTATTATTACACATCCTAATAGTTATATGATGTACAACTTCATGCCGGACTACTCCAGGATATAATTTCTATCCTGCCAGATGTCCTGTGTATAGCTTTAGTGATTCATCGGGTTCAGACCATCCTGTAAAAAGCCTCATATTCGCTGGTATTGTTCTTTGTCTAAGCATTTCTTGATCATTGAATAGTTTTATTTCAAAGTATGCATGGGGTTTTTCTTTATACTTAGTAGATAAATTTTCGAAAGCATCTTCAGGCATCTTCTTAAATTCCTCAACTCTAGTTTCGCCTTTCATGTATTTAATAGTGAAATCATCAGTCTTAAGTTCTTCAAATTTGTATCCATAATCCTTCCAAGTCCCTCTTTCAAATTTAAATAAAAGTGGGTACTCTAAAGTATACTTTTATCCATAAAATGTTTTTGTTCAATGTATGCGATAGCTGTAAACTCATCAATCATTTCAGTATTTTTGATTCTAAAGCTAATATTTGAAATGTGATCTTCAGTCATATTCTGGAACCATCTTTCTTGTTGATTATAAAAATATGGGTTTATTCTAGTTATAGAACTCATATATAACTCATAATTCTTTGTGTCTAAGGCATTTTTTCTATCCTTCATAATGTCATTGATTGCTTCATCAAATGGTATAGTAACATTATCCAGATTAACTAATTCATAACTTTCTCCAGGTTTTACTACTATTTTATTTGGATGAGCAAATCTATCTACATTGTTTTGATTCCAGTTACCAGAATCAGCGGTATGGATAGGTATAATTGATTCTGTACCTATTAAATCAGCTGCCGCCATAGCTTCTTCAGGACCCATATTATATATACCATCCATACATAACATCGCATAATCAATATAGTACTCAATAAAGTTCTTCATTTCATCAACCATTGAAGTATCTCCAGAATGATAAACCACTACATCCTTATAAGATATAAGAAATCCGCATCCATTAATATCTTTATGGTTCTCGTTATAAGCTGCTACACCTTTAATAGTTATATATACTACTGAAGATTATCTTATATATTGGACCGTTTTTCAATTGAAATATGAATTATATTGGGGTACTATTAGAGTAACATAAACATCTAATTGCTCCTCTAACCCCACCATTAGAAACTATAAATGATAATATAAAAACTTGAAATAATTTCTTTTAAGGTAGTGTATAATAATTGGTGTAAACTCCAAATCAAAATGATATAATCAAATCGTTTATAGATATCTATGGGAGGTTAGACCAATGAGTCGATTAAGTAAAGATGAAAAAAAAGTAGTT
>Ga0306868_1000637_pt1 | contig 21480 bp, 21 predicted proteins | sample AntRauTorckE6832_FD_190411 | JGI IMG/M metagenome (GOLD analysis project Ga0306868, IMG submission 190411) | Saline lake microbial communities from Rauer Islands, Antarctica - Metagenome Torckler E6 #832 (v2) (version 2) | ecosystem: Environmental > Aquatic > Non-marine Saline and Alkaline >... | reverse complement strand
CCGTAAGCAGCTGTATCATCTGATCTGTAACACCCCCGGGGATCAACTTTGTTTCCGCCGGTACTACAATCGACGCGTCTTGAGCATCAAGAGTTACGCTTACTGAACCTGTGTCTAGCCTTACTGGGAGAACCCAGTCGGGTTGATTGCCAGAATTAAGCCAAACTCTAGGAACTGCAAAAACTTTCAAACCTTCTTTACTTTCATTAGCTTCTAAATCAAAAACTTCATTTGCCATTTAATTCACCTCTCTAAAAATCTATTCATTGTAAACCGCCCCAACAACCTCTCCGGAGAAAAAAGCTCCCCCTCTTTCTCTAGTTATATCGACAGTTCTGTATCCTTCGTCATTAACCATTACCAGGCCTTCTTTATACATCTTTACATCCCCAGCCATAATTTCGCCGAATTTATTCAAAAGTACATTCATAGCACCGGATTCATCATAACCCTGGATACCTTCGCCAGACATCTTCCAAGCGTCCCACTTGCTAACAACAACCTCATCTTCCTGAGGGGGTAGTCCTGTAACCATTGCCGATTGAACCTTTTCTTTTTTCTTGCCTCTAATAGTGAAAGTCCCGGCGGTCATGATTAGATTTGCTATTAATTCATCTGACATTATCTTTTTAGCTGAAACATTTTTTATCTTAGCATCGGTTATAGTTGCATTTGCTATCTTGGCTGCATCGACAGCTAAATCTTCAATTTTTGCATTAGTTATAGCTGCATCTTTTATGTGAGCATTACCAACAGCTAGATTTGCAATTTTAGCCTCTGTTATAGCAAGATCAGCTATTTTAGCTGTACTAACAGCAAGGTTTGCTATCTTAGCATTTTCAACCGCTGCAGAACCAATCTTTGCACTGGTTATTGTTGCGTCTGCTAACTTTGCAGTGGTAACAGCAAGATTAGTTATTTTAGCATTGGTTATAGCTGCATTGGCGATATGACCAGTGTTAACAGCAAGCAAAGCTATTTTGGTAGCGGTAACAGCTTCATTGATCATGTGCTCTGTATTCACTACCTCATCTGCTATTTTGTCACCATCTACTGCATCAAGGGCTATTTTCGCTTTGGTTATAGCTGCATTAACTATATCGTCTGCATCAACTGCAGCGTTCATGACTTCTGACCAGTCAATTCCACCAGCTGTAGTTGCAGAAACAATATCTGTTTTGATGCTTTCTCCGGCCACTGTAACAAGCGAAGCCTGCACATTATAAGTAGTCGATTTTTCAGCATCAAAAGAGTCATAATTATTCTTTGAAAAATATTTTTTGTAGCCTGAACCATCATCAATATAGAAATTATATCCTAAAACATCGCCTCTGGAAGATTCGTCACACTCTACCCAAATGTGGTTGAAAGAAGCTTTAACCACTAAGTTGGTTGGCTTGTTTACCGGCAACCCCTCAGTATTAGATTCAAGTTCTAATTTATCTGTTTCTTTGTATGGGCTGCTAGCCATTACTGACTCTATCTCGCCTTGAAAATTAATTGGAGGTTTCACATAAACTCTCCCGCTCAATTCTGTTGTCATGTAATTGTTGTTTGCTTTATGAGTTATATTTTCTAGCATTACATTTTCAGAAAAACTTCTTTTGACTACTTTCGGTATATAGTTTATGCCTAGATAAGGAGAATAATGTATCTGGAAGTTAACCTCTTTTTGGTCTTTGCATTCATAAAAGTGCATGTATTTTGATAATATTTCAGCATGATCTTCAGTCTGAACAAACTTATTTTTATCAGGAGAATAAGTTTTATCCGGTTGAACAACTTCTGTGTATGAGTATTCATTATCAGATAACTTTTCAAGTGGCTGACCGTAAATCTTAAACTGCTGAATATATAAATCTTGGTCGCTGGTATTATGGAATCTGACTTTACCGCCTGTTTGGTCAACATCAATGTCATACTGAAAATAAGTAGACATATTATTTCCAGAAGAATCTTCTACCCTTATTTCTGGAGCGTCCGCTTCTAAGTTAACCGCTATAGAAGTGGGCCAGTTAATTTTTACCCAGGCACTTGTCTGTCCTGCGTCTAATAACATATTAGCTTGATCAGCACTTTTGTTATAAGTTTCTTTGTTGTAGTACATCCAACAAACCTGCCTATCTACAACTCTGAACTGGTCATATTGAATAGAAACCCTATCATAATCAGAAGAAATGTTATTAAACTCCATTTTTTTAACTATGTTTTCATCAAAATCAACTTCTGTTTCTATGACATCCATGCCATTGAACGGTGTTTCCAGTATTAATTCATCTTCATTGCTCATGTAAAGAGAACCGTAAACACTTTTTATCAACTCGGAAAATTCATCCATTACTCGGTTATCTTTTTCGAAATGAGCATAAGGTACGCTTGTGTGGTTCCCAGCGGGATCTGTTACATTTTCAAATATCAAATCGCTCTGGTCAAAACCTATCTTATTCGCTAAATAGTGTGCTAAAGATTGGCTAACATCATTAGTATTACAAATATCCCAATCCAATTTCACTTCATGGTTTTCAAATTTTGCTTTAAGCCCATCTTTTATTCTGTCATAAATTTTTATAGGGTAAACATGCTTTAGATTTTCAAATTCTTCTGGGAAACTCTGGATATAACCTGTAAAAATAGTTATTTCTATCTCAGATTCAACTAACTCAATATCTTTAGAAGGTGGGAAACCTGTTATCATAGCCGAATCTACTTCTTCCCTTAGGTGCCCAGAGAAAAAATCTTTAACAATTATTTTGTCTTCTTCTCTTATGAAATTGTTTATATTTTCGTTCGTGTTTAAATTTAAGTCAAAGCTTGCTGTGTCAGTAGAAATAATGCCAATGAGGCCGTTTTTTTCTTTATTAATATTCAATGTGGTTAAATTTACTTTTTCAGTTATATCTTGATCTAAAGTTTCATTATAAATGACTATTCTGTGATCTTGAGAATTATTAAAGTTTTTGCAATCTTCCTGATAACCATATGGAACAGCTATTTCTTTCGGCACTATTACCACCTCCTCCATAAAAGAAAGACCAAGCAAGCGCCTGGCCTTTCAAATATAATTATCATTCTATTATTTCTATTTCTTTTACAACATCTTTTTCATACATAGCAATGTATTTATCATCTTTTTGGAAGTAATAAACACCGCTATGCGGTACAAATGAGTCTGCAGCAATAGTTTTATTTTCTCTGCCATCATTAAATTTAATTAAATAACTATTCATCTTATTAATCACCTCTATTTATGCTTCATCATCTTCTTTATCTTTAATCCACTTTAAAAATTCTTTATACAGGTCCTCTCTATCGGTGCCCATGAAAGTGTTATCGTGTGGAGCAAACTCATAAGTATAATTATTAATAGTTCCTCCACCTTCGCCTTCAGGTACACCAGAGCCGCCATAGTAATCATCAGAGCCAGTTGAATCATCACCGGTAGGCACCTTAGTTGTATCAAAGTCCATTCCAGCCTCTCTGAGTTCATCCTGCAAGTTATCTAAAATACCCTGCATGTTATCAAAATCCTGCTCTAAATTACCAGTAAAATTGATGTCCTGCCCGTCAAACCACTTGCTGAACATTTCTTGATAAACTTCTGATTCCATAAACGCTTGGATAAGGCCATCTTTAGCGGACTCATAGATTGATTCACCTAGAGCAGTTCTGAAATCAAATAGGTCTTCTGACTCTAGAGCAGCATCCATTGCATCACTTAGAGCATTTTTGACTTCCTGCATTTGCTGAGTTATCTCTTTTGACTCATCATTTAACAGGCCCATTTTCTCAAGCAGGTTGTCGATTTCTTCTTCGGTCATACCTGCAGCTTTGGCTTGATCAGTAAATTGCTCAATTATAATATCATTGATACTCTCCATATCTTCCATATTTTTTGAGATATCAATAATATTGGAGAATACATTCTTAAGGCTTCCACTTTGCAGAATGTCTTCAGCAAAATCTAAAGGATTATCTCCTGAGTAATTAGCAAGTCTATCTGTTAGTTTTCCGAATAGATTCTTTAGTTGAGCATCTAACTGGTCCAGCTCAATATCATAGAATATACTGGCAATGTTACTTTTGAGAGTATCGAAGTAAGGTTGCAAGCTACCAATTAGGCTGTCTAAAGCTGACTCACCACCAGAAAAAGCCTGAATGAATGATGATCTAACATCACGCATGATAGTGATTATTCTTTTTCCACCATCAACAACTTTATCAGCATACTCATTTACCATAGCATCTATTTCTTTTTGATGGCTGCTTATACTTTTACCTGATGCCTTAAAGAAATCCTCAACCTGTTTTCTGTATTGATCAACTCTTTCACTTGCATTGAGGAATTCAACACCAGCAAAACTTTCTAACCTGGTACTTTCCTGTAATTTACCAAGAGTAGATTCTAGGTCCTTTAAAGTGTTAAGGTAATTACCGAGTTTAGTTTTAAAGCTACCAAAATTACTGGACCAGCTTTTTAGTTCTCCACTTCCTGCCCAGCCAGCATCCATTGTGTCAGCTATATCCTGAGCTACACTTTTTAGTTGAGAACCAGAAACATTTCTAACCTGATCATAAACATTCTGCAGCTGATCTAACCCCATGCCACTTAATGAACCCGGTGTATTAATACCCATCTGATTTCTTAAAAAGCTTTCAGGGTTATAAGTTTTAGTCTCTTCATCATCAAACCAAACATCTTCCTCTTTGACATTGTAAGCGATTTGACCAAAATTAGGTCTTAGATTACCTCTTAAGCTGTTATAGACATCATCTAAAACAGATCTCCCTCCAGCTATATTAGAATTAGTAGGGTTTTGAGAGAGATACTTAATTAGATTAGTTGTAGTTTCTTTAGTGTTGCTCTCGATCTGGTTAATTTTATCTAATTGTTCTCTATCCAGTTCTAGCTGCTCCTGCCAGTACTGCTGAGCTTTTTCGTTTCTGGATTCATTCCAGGACTTGAAAGCACTAACTGCTCCCAATGCAGCATTTGCCATGCCGAAACCTGATGTTATTTTGCCCATCATATCAGTCGCATTGCCGAAATTCTGGAACTGATCATACATGTTTTTGCCACTGCCAATTAAATTGCCCGCCAATCCAGCTGTTTCGCTTCCAGTTATATTTGCAATATTATTAGCAAAGCTGCTTAATTCATTGGTCAGATCAGAAAGACCAGCTGTAAATTCTTCTGTATTTCCTGATATATCATCTAACTGTTTTTCTATTTGTTTTCTAAGCTCTTCATTTAAGTTGTTAAGTTCATCCATCTTATCTTGATATTCAGCTTTCATCCCTTTAAACCCAGAGACTAAATCAAGTATATGATTAAAATTCTCTGTGTCTTTAGAAACTTTTGCTAAATATTTAAGTGCTGGATTATCACCTAAACCAGATGCTTTCAAAGCCCATTCATTTGCAACATTTGGTGGTACATAAGTTCTTTGGTCTGCTGGGCCACCTCTTCTAAATCCACTAAAGTTACCAGAGTTAATAGCTTCTAATATAGGTCTCCATCTGCCTGTAGAGGCTGCATTAATAATATATTCCCCGTCGCTTAACATGGCGGGTATGCTATCGGAGGTTGAAGTTCCTGCTCCTGATATATAACCTCCTGTAGCCATATGAGGTTTAACTTGATCAGCGTTTCCATCTAAATTCCAGTCTAGAACATCTCTCATTGCAGGATTGTTTTCCATAAAAGAGGGGAATAAAGGAAGATCTAAAAATTGTTCTTTTATTTTTTCTCCCAAACTGTCTGCTTTTTCTCCTAATTCTAAATTCAATGCAAGTGTGAAAGCTAAAACACCAGCCTGTGGACTTCCGGTAAATGAACCTATTCCTAAACCTGCTGCTAAAGCGGCGGCAATATTCTTGCCGACATCCTGCCAAGTTTTGCCTTTATCATTAGACCATTCTATTAATTGAACACCTAAAGACATTAAACCTAATGCTGCTGGCCCGGCCAATGCACTCATTCCTGATAACTTAGCTATAAACGCCGAGCCTTGAATAGCAGCTTGTATCGCTGTTATTAATGAGGTAACTGCCATATCAGCAAGCTTTAATCCTACATAAATTGCCATTCCTGCCTCAAAAATATCTGTACCGATATCTAAAGCATCTGACCAATCACCTGTATTAAATGCATTTTTAATAGACTGATAGGTTTCGCCAGTCCATTCAATGGTAGCTTTAATAACTACCTCTGCATTCTCAAAGTTAACACCAATATCAGTAGCAATCTCTCCAGCTTGGCTAAACTGCTTATTTTCTTCATAAAAATCACTGACATTTGGTATCCAGTTTTGATTAAGTTCATGAGCTGCCGAAGGTGCATAATTAGATCCGAGATATTCAATAAACTTATCCTGCATTTTATCGCTTAAATCAGATAAAGTCTGATCTGCTTTTAGCTCATAATTTTCTTTAAACAGTTCCCAGTAGTTAGTAACAGTTGTAGCTGCAGCTGCTGCAAACCATTCTTTTGATTGAGCTTCTAATCCTAAGGCAGATTCCATACCTTCAAAGAATTCCTGATTAGAGTTTAAAGCAAATTGATAGCCCTGGTCTCTAAAGCCGGTCATTCCATAGGGTACGCTTGAATTTGCTCCACCTTCTGCTCTGTAAATAGCCTGTAGCAGTTCACCTAAACCTTCATTGCTGGTCTGGCTTTCTAATTGTTCTTCAATAGAACCAGATCCGTTATAAATGCTGTTCTTTATCCAGTCACTAAATTGACCGGCTATGTCACCAACTTTTTCAAAACCTGCAACAGAAACTTTGAGCGTTAGTTCTAAGGCTTCGTTTAAAGTTATATTTCCATCACTATTTATGTCAAATTTCTCAGTTAACCAGTTCCACAATGAGCTTAAGATAGGTCCGGCAACATTTTCCCACAGCCAATTAGAAATCTTTATCAATGGTAAAATTGATTCAGCCAAAGAAATAGATCCATCTTCATTAACATCATATTCGTTAACTATCCAATTCCAGAGTGATTCACCTGCACCATTTACTGATTCAAAACCCCACTGGCCTATACTAAGAGTTATCTTGCCTATATCCTGAGCTTTTTCGATCCAAGTAGTATTCTGCCACCATTCTTTTAATTCGTTCCATTTTTTGATTGAATAATCGACTGTATTTTTGGTGCTTTCCTGCAGATCACCCCAAAGCTCAATTATTTTACTTATAGCTTTATCGGTTTTATCTCTGATATCCCACATGTTAAGATACCAAGCAGCTCCAAAGGCAAACATCGCTGTAGAAACTATTCCTATTGGTGTTAATAATGACATTAAGGCTGTACCTACAGTAGCAAAAACAGCAACTGTGGCTGTCATTCTAAGAGCAAATGTTAATATAGACTTAATAGCTTCCCTATTTTCTGAAACAAAGTTTTGTATTGCTAAAGCCCATGCTCCTATATCATCAAGCATTGAGTTAATTTCGGTCTTAAAACTTCTACCAATTGCGATAATAGAGTTAGTAACTCGTTCTTTAGCCTTGTTAAATCTGAATGAAATAGTGTTAGCAGCCTTTTTAAAAGCATCTTCCATGCTGCCAGTTGAATCTGACATAGCATTAACGCTCTCTCTTAAACCATCAACATTTTTAATCATTGGAATTATAGCTCTTGCAGCTCTGATTTCAAAACCTATACTTTGGAGCACATCCTGCATCTTTTGATCTGATAAACCTTCCAACCTATCAGATAAATCTTCTACAATATCTACGATTCCTCTAAATTTACCAAATTCATTATAAACCTCTACACCGGCGTCAGCCAGTTGGCTACTTTTCTGTATTAGTCCATCATAAGCCCTTGCTAAAGATGTACTTGCCATTTCAGCGCTTAAACCATTTTTAGTAACAAAAGCTAAAGAACCATACATATTTTCTAAGCTTTCGTTAAGTTTCCTTGCGGAAGGTAGCAATTCACCTTGAGCGTTTGATAACTGCTCATATGTAATTACACCTTTTCTAACTGTTTGAAATTGTAAATCAAAAACTTCTGTTAAATCTTGTATTTCTAAATTAAAAGCATTTACTGTAGCTATACCAGCGTTTACCGCTGTTTGGGTGTCAGTCATTCCTGCAGTAGCCGCTCTCGCTGATAAGTCCAAAACACCAATGGAATTGCCAGCATCAACACCAGCTGAAACAATATCATATAAAGCAGTGGAAAGACTTTCTGCAGATTCTCCCACCCGGTTTGATACTGATATTACTCCATCCTGTAATTCTCTAAATTTCTTAGAGCTTGTATCAAGCAATGTATTTACATTAGCCATTGCTTGCTCAAATTTAGCAAACTTATATATAGGAATACCCGTTAGGGCAACTAAAGCTGTAAAAGCTTTTAAAGCAACATTTCTGAGAGTTCTTAATGCATTATTAAGTTTTATAAATGCTGCTTTCATTTTTGCCACTGCAGCAGATATTTTTTGAGCATAACCAATAACTGATCGGGCCATGTTAGCAAACCTTCGTTTCATTTTTCTAACTTTTCTTATTGTGCTATCCATAGCGGAAAGTTCTTTCCTGGCCCTGATTGCCATTTCTATTGCAACACTCTCATTCATTTGCTAATTCACCATCCTTTCTATTTATCATCTTTATTGTTATAAATAGCATTATTCATTACTCTAATAATCTCCATAATGCTTTCAATTAAATCTGCAGGTTGTTCATAAAAACCACCAGAATAAGGCAGATGAGCAATTTCCCAGTAACCACCCATATTTGTATTACACATCATTTTAACCTCATCAATTTCTTGGTTAAGCTGATTATAATAAGTTTTGTCGGTGCCGGGGCGTGGCTCAGTTGGTTTTCCTAATACCCTATTCCTGCAGATTACTTTAAGAATTTCATGCCTTAGTTTTTTGAATCATCTTTTTTAGATTTAGTAAGTTCATTTATTTTTTTGAACTCTTCAGCAAACTTATCAAGTAGTTCTTGCAACTCTTCATCCTCTAAAATATTACCCCAGCTCACTTTATCTTCTCTGGACCAATCTGTTAACATTTTATGCAAAATGTATAAATCAAGGTCCTTATTCAGCTCATAATCACTCAAATACATATCAACCGGCTCATTTTCGCCGCGGACAGTCATTTTATTAGGTCTCATTAAATTTTTCATTTTCTTTTTAAGGCCGTAATTAGGCTTTTTCTTACCTTTAACAAATTTATTTCCATCTCTGATAATTAAAAACTTATCTCCAATTTCAACAGTTAACTCCTCTGAATTATTTTCTTCCTGGTCAGGGGCTGGTTCAAAATCTTCTCTAGGCTCTGAACCACCTTCAACCCTTTCTTTTCTTTCTTCCATCTCTACAACTTTGTTATCATCAACCATAATTTATTCCTCCTTAAGTAATTTAAATAAAAACAGGCCATTTTACAGGCCTGTTAGTAGTATTGATTAATATTCTGTGTCTTGATCATCAGTTAACATCATTGCAACATTATATTCTGCAACTGTATCCCAAAAAGCATTTGCCTGAACACTAACAGTTACTTTATCTGGTCCACTAATATTAGCATTAACCTGGGTAAGTTTGAGCTTAGGATAATCAATTGTCAAAAATGGTGTAGTATCATCACTTGCTAAACCAATATCAAGCTTAACAGGTATGATGTTATTTTCTTTTAAGTCGGTTTTCATATCTTGATAATCAGCCGCACTAAACTGTATAGTCATATCACAATTATGCTCTCCACCCTGAGCGTCTAAACCTCTGCGCTTCTGACTTAAACCATAGTCCTCACCATCAATATTATTATTGTGAGTGAAACTAAACTCATCAACAATACCTGACAAGTCTTTATCAGTTCCGCCTGCATCCCAGGTAGCCGTTGTTTCCCAACTAAATAGCTTTGCCCCTGTGTTTTCATCAGGCGATACAGAGGGTGATCCAACTCCATTTTCACTTTCAAGTGATAATATACTTGCAGTATAAGTAATAATGGACTGCTCAGATAAGCTAAACTGCAGCTGACTGATTTTAGAACCTTTGTAAAGCTCCCAGTACGGGTCGTCTGAGAAAAACTTAAGGAAAGTCAACCAATTATCTAAGCTCTGGCCCGGTTTGAAAGTGTGTTTATATGGTCCACTTCCAGCTCCTAAATCTTCTGGCGCAGCCTGTTCTGGACCTATAGCATGTTTTAATATCATTGGCAGAGTTTGTCTCGATACTTCTGCCGGTATATCTCCACCAGGACCCTCGGACGTTTTATAACCATCAGCAGCAAATCTATTACCTGTCAGTGCTTCACTCTGAACAGTATTTATATTATCTTCAAGGTTATTGCCTGTTGCCAGCAATTTAGTTAAAGTGGTAGCAGCTGTATCTTTATCAGACTGCTCACCTATTGCTGTAACAGAATTTCTTCCTGTTGCTCCCATTTATCTCACTCCTTCTATAAATTGTCATAATAATTTCTGCCCTCGATTAATATCATTGAAATAAATTCGATATTATCAGAAGGACCGCGTCTCATATATTTAACTGTAATATTAACACCCTGATTAAGCGTTCCATCTAATCTGGGGTTCTGTTTTATAATCTCAACCAAACTGTCTACTTTAGTAATAAAAGCTGTCATATCTCTATTCTCTGGCGCCTCTTCAACATAATATACTTTTACCCTGCCACCATCATCATAATTGAAATTGAGCCCATTCCCGAGCAATGACTGGCCTGTATCTGGCTCAGCACAAATTGCAGGATATTCTTCAGCCACAAAGTCATCAAAATAGCCTGTAAAGTCATAGTTTATTGTTGTATTAGCAACTAAAATAGTTTTGACCGCTTCTATTGACTGACCCATTATACTCATAATTCACGCCACCTTATTTTTACTTTTACAACTGACTGCCAAGCCTGCAGAATTTCATTAAACTCAGGTTGAGGTGAAGACTCATCATATTCAACTGAATAAGTTTTGATATTTGCATTTGATAGATCAGCTTCATCTAAAACTTTCTTAACTTCTGAAATAAACCAGATAACTGCTATATCTCCATTGCTGACGTTAGAATAACAGTTAATAAAAAATGGTGTCTCAAATATTCCTTTTCTGTTTTTATGTTTATGATCAGTAACAATTTCATGACAAATAGCATATTTATCAAAGCCTGGGCCAGCTTCATCCGGTTTCAACTGATTAAATTTAGTTATAGGCCTTATTTTATCTAAAGCATTAATATTATTTAGTAACTTAGATTCTAAAGCCTGTAGTAAATCCAACATCAAAACTCACCAACTTCCTAATTTCTCTCTGTACATAAGCGATTATTTTATATTTAGCATTCTCCCAGGCTGTATGCATAAACTTATAAGCTTGAATACCAGGTGAATCACCATATTTATACCATGATGGTTTATTAGGATGTCCTGATTCAACTCCGCGTTGGCCGGTCCCGTATTCAACGAAGGGCGCATACTCCATTGGAGTCGCAACAACTCCATCCACATAACCAAACTTATTGCGGACGAATGAAAAAACACTGGCTCTCAGAGTCCCGGTGTCAACAAGCCCCATATTAGTTATTTGTCTTTTAACCTCAGCTTCTAAAATAAAAGCGGCCTGCAGCATTATAGTTTCAAGTTCTGTTTCAACATCACTCTTAATCTTTTGAAACTGATGAATTGTTTTATCTAAGCCTTTAAAATCAACTTCTATCCATGCATTTTGTGCCATATTATAATCACCTAACTTAACCTAACTAAGCTGCATTTTACTTTCCTGTTAAAAGGCTTTCGTATCGGACCAACTATTTTATACTGGCCATCTATAATATCGCCTTCTTTAAGCTTATCTGTAAGCATACCGGTTAAATGAGCGCTGCCAGTGTAAGACTCACCCTGTTCAGATGTATTATAAGATGCTGCATTCTCAACTATTTTGCAGGGATAATTTTCAATGACAGTTTCAAAACTCGGATCAGTCCCGGCCCCATCATCAAAATTATAATCAGATCCAGAACTATCATTAACGCTATCTACCTGTCTGGTTACTGTTACATTTTTATAATCCATTTATTACACCCCATTAAATTGAGTCTACAGTAATAGTTGAGCCTGTTTCTTCCTCATCTCCATCTAGATAATCTTCCCAGATGGCCATTACTTCGGCCGGCACATCAGAAAACTGTCCGAATTGATTTTTGACATTATACTTAACACTTGAATCCTCATCAGACTCTGATTCAGCGCCAGTCTTTCTGGAAAAGTTGAAATCAACATATTTACAGACACTAACTTTCAAGACTGGATCTGTAGTTGATTCACCTGTTACTTTTCCGCACTTAGTATTTCCTGCAGCTAATAACATTTCTAGCTTTTTATCATATTGGTTTATTTCTTCTGGGATCTCTAAATAATCTTTAACTTCGCTTAAGGTAGCAAACTCAACCATTATTATTCACCGTCTTTTTCAGCAAGTGTTTCTTTTACTGCAGTTAATAGTTCATCTTTGTCATTCCTAAGACTGCTTCTGCCTTCAAGTTGTAAATCCTGAGCAACATCCATTAATTCAGCTACTGTCATTTCATCCAGTTTCTCATCAGTTGGGAATTCATTTTCTTCCTTATCTGAATTATCATTTTCTTCATTTGGTTCATCTGGCTCCTCAGGTGCTTTATTCTTTTGTTCAACTTCGCCTTTAACCTCAGAAATCAATTCATTTTCTTTAAAGAATTCTACATCTTTTTCATCAATCTCTATCTCAGCACCAGCTGTATTTCTTTCACCATGATATTTAACTTTTTTTGCTAAATTAACTTTAACCTTACTCATTATTTATTGCACCCCTTTCAATAATAGGGCCCATTCCTGGACCCTATCACTTAATTATATTTAGTTTGATTAGGCAGTGTGCACATTAAGCACATAGACCTGATCTATCCTCTCGAAACTCGGCAGCATAATTCCTGAAACTGTAGTCTTAACATTTACAGGAGTTGTTTCCAGTTCTGTAGTAACTGCAATACCAGTGTCAATTATTTGAACATCAGCATTACTTTGATCAGTCATTAAATCAGACTCTTCAGGAGTGGTACCATAGTAAGTATTACCCAGAGTTCCAGTAGGTAATAATGAGAATACATCATCAGGGAAGAATAAGTTCCCGGACTGATTTTTAACTGTTTTAGAATATTTTTTATTATAAACTGTAACAGTTAATCCGAGTTTATTAGAGAGATAGTTTCTCATTATCTCATCAGTCATAATTAAAGTACCGCCGCTGGCATAACCATTAGCGATAATATCCCCTCTAATGCTTTCGTTCTGAATTAAATAGTTAAATGTTTTGCGAGTACAAACTGCTCTGGTAGGTTTTTCGCCTGTCTCTGATTCAATCGTATCCTGAGCAGACTGAATATCTTCAACAGGGCTCGCGTTGGCTGTATCGGACCACATATCAGTGCTGGTTAATGTTTCCATGTGATCTGATAAATCATCATTTGGGTCATAATCGTAAACATAGGCTTTTCTGTTAGCTTCAATGTTAACAGCAAAAGATGAGATTAACTGCATTCTCATTCTTTCAGCCTGTACTTCAGCACCGCTGACTAAGCCAGCTGCATCATCAAAGATGTTCCTCAACATTGGCTGTATTAATTGGCTATTTCTAGCAGCCATTAAATTGTTAATTTCCTGACGATCTTTTTCACCAATTCTCATTGATTCTCTGAAGAATGGCATCTCAGTTTCTATTTCACTGAAACCGATTCTATCTCTCAGAGTTGGCTTAGCATCAAAGTTTGAAGGTGTTAACGCTACAGGAAGACCTCCAGCTCCTTTAATCCATTTTAAATCTAATCCCAGTTGTTTCTGTCTGGGGAATAAAGCTCTCCCTAAATAAGGGATTGAATTCGATTGTTTTTCTTTATAATAACTAGCAATTTCTTCTGCATTTGCAAAATCATAAATGCTTGGCATAATTTTTTCACCCTTCCGTTTTATTTAATTTATTACTCAACTAAACTGATTAAATCAGTTAAATTACTTTTTACATCATCAACAAGTGCTTCTGGCAATTTGCTTGGGTCCACAAAACCATGAATAAGCATAGCTCCGCCGGCCGGGCCATGAGTTACATCAACATCATTCAATAAGATTCCTTCAACATCAACGCCGGCTCCAGTAGTTCCTGTTGTTTCTCCCTGGGAATTTTTCTTTTCTACTTCAAGACTCTCATCTTCAAGAGTCGCTCCTCCAACACCGCCGACAGGAGTTCCTGCAGGTAGTATCTTTTTACCTTCTGAGTTAGCAGAAACATTTGTATCATCAACAGTTACAGCTACAGCAACATAGTGATCAGGAAACTTTAAAATTTCCTCTCTATTTGAATAATCAACCTGAGTATATTTCATTAATTTTCACCATCCTTAATTATTTAATATTAATTGTCTCCAAAATAAACTTTTTGAGCCTCTTGAGCTTCTGCATCAGTTTCAGTACCACTTTGAGCCAACTTTTTACCAAAACCGCCTTTACCTTTCTTTTTACTTCCGCCATTAATTCCATCGAGGACAGAACCACCATTCTGCAGCTCCTTAATAACAGCATCTTTGATAGCAGCCTGAGCAGCTTTCATACTTTCGATTCTATCCTCAACATCAGTTTCAGATAGTTCTGGGTTAACTTTATGCATCTGTCCAACATCAATAAACTCAGCCAGTTCTTTATTAAGCTCATTTTCAGCAACTTTCTCTGCCTTATGAGCGCTCAATTCTTTCCTTCTAAGATTATTTTCTTTCTCTGAAAGCTCTTTTTCTTTAGCTTCCAGCTTTTCTTCCTCTGACATTGTTTCCTGCTCCATCTCTTTCATTTTCTTTTTTAGGTTACCAATGTCATTGCGATAACGGTCAAGCTCTTTTTTGTTTTCTTCTTTGATGCTATCAATCTTAGCCTGCAATTTTTCGGCTTCGGTTAAGTTTTCATCATCACCAGTTGAACCTTCATCTCCGCCTTTGTCACCTTCTGGGTTGGAATCGTCTCCGCCTTCATCTCCTCCAGCAGAACCTCCCTGAGGGTTAGCACCACCATCAGCGTCCATCATAAACATAGGTACAAATTTTCCATTAATCCACATAATTAATATTCACTCCTCTTCCGTCTTCTACATTATTGAGACCACTTAATAACTAAGAGTTCTCTCAGTATCGCCGGTTATTTTAGTATTTTATATTCATTATTCCGTCTTCATCAGTTGGACCGTTCATTTTGACCCGTTCTTTCTAAATTGCCGGAATTAAAAAACACCCTCTCAGGTGTTAGTTTTCAGTCCATGGTTTAAAGTTTTTAATTTGATTTACTACTTTCTCATTCCACTTGCCACCAAAATTAATACCTCTGTCATCCACTATTGCTGCAGCAGGAACTTTATCTCGAACAACTTCATCAACTTCAATCTCATTTTCAATCAACCAGTCTTCAATTGCTTCCATTCCACCCTCCTGATGACAGCGGGAAGAATGAACAACAACTTCAAAATCTTTTCTTAGCAGCTGTATTGCACTATCTACATTTTCAAGTGGCGGGTCCGGTATAACATCAGCACCTTGCCAGCCTGATTTATAGCTGTGAATAACACCATCAAAATCTAAAATAATTGTTGGTTTATCTGGCATTTAATCTACCTCCTTTTAACTTGCATTCTTCATAGCAGCACCAATAATTCCTGTGAGATGCTGAGCTTCTTTCTTTTTAATTCTGCCAGCCCTGTAATATCTTTTAGTTCTGTTCAAAACTGCCTGCAGCTGTTCTCGACTTCTGCGACCATCTAACAACCATTCATCATAACCCGTTGCCGGGCCAGTAAGCTCAGTATCAATAAACGGACTGTAAGCGCATCTGCAATTAGGATGTCTTGGAAGAAAAATAACCTCATCAATTTTCATTACTTTATTATGATCAGCAGAACAAATAGGGCAAGTATGAGCGTCTAATGTTGCCAGGTACCTTACTTTCTGCAACCCACCCTGCTGATATACATCAAGATTAGCCTGATTAAAGATAGCATTCATCCAGCTGCGTGTTGTAGCATCAACTCTGTTTTTACCCATTTGTTCGCTTATACCGTACAATCTGCGACTAGTTTTATTGGGGTTTTCACCTACAGCAATCGATTCAAAAACTTCTTGCTCAATTCTAAAAGCTAAGTCAGTGCTGTATTTACTAATATATTCAGTCATTGTCTTGCCTTTAATATTAACTCCATCAACAACTTCTGATTTAATGGCCTGAGTTGGCAGCGTGTCGAACTGATCACCAATATTAAGAGTCTGCACATCTTTTAACAAATCTTGAGTAAATAGAGCTTCTTTTTTGTACATAGCAGCAAGGTCATCTCTATAATCACCAATAAAACTCTTTTTATACTGTTTAACCTGATTTCTAATTTGTTTTCTCAGCTTTTCTTTTCTATTGTACTTCGCCATCTCAGCATTGGACCACTGGCCTTTTTCATTAGCCTTTTTGAAAATTTTCATTATATCGTTATCAATATTTTCAATTGTCTGCCCCAACTGCCTAATATACTTATCGGCGTATTTCTCTTCATCGAGCCTGTTTTCAATTTTGTGGATCAGCATGATCACTCAACTCGCTATCTATTTCTTCCTTAATAGCCTGATCCTCTTTATCTAATCTATCTAACTCTTTTTCAACATCTTTTATTAAGTCTGGGAATTTCTCCATTCCGGTCTTTTTAGAAATAAATTTAATTTCTCTTAACCCTTTTACTAATTTAAGCAGCTGGTCTACTGAATCGGGAAGTATACCGCCGAAATTAATGCCGTGCTGCAATGGTGATTTCCCTAGCATTAAAAGGGCCTTGTTATCTATATCCACAATCCCAGTCTCTAAATCGCCTCTTAAACTACCAACCTTAGCTTCTATCTCGATTGATTTAATCTTCAAGGCATCCCCAGAAGGGTCTCCACTGCTTAGCAATGTAGATAGCACATACTCTGGATGATCATTTGATATGTTATTTTTGATGTCTTCCTGTTTCTTCAACATCAAGTCAGCTACATTTCCCGACATTTCTAAGTATTGCATTTGAGCGTCAGGGTTATTAAGGTGCCAGACACTTTGCTCTTTATATCTGCTATTTTTGGTCTTTTCTTTCGCCTCTTCAGACATTCCGCCTGAAAGATTATCCCAGATGAGCGGATCGCCATGAAGATAAAACACATTTTCAAGATAAGCCTCAATAAGATTATAATAATCAGTTTTATTAAGCATTGGCCCTATATCATAATCGGTGGAAAACTCTACAACTGGTATAAAATCAAAAGCTAGAGGTGTTTCAGTCACTTCATCATCTACTGTTTCAACTATCATTTTATAACCGCTATTTTCATTTTTGACGTTATAATACTCCTTGGTTACATCAACAGTGTTAAATGACTTTTCTTCCATGTCGAACTGCTTTGTAGTACCTTCGATCTTACAATAAACCATTTGACCATTCATGTACTCAGTTTCAACCAGGTCGGGATCATGAATAACAAAAATTATTTCATCATCTCTTTTATTGAGTTCCACAACTCCCTCTTTAGAAAGAATTAACCAGAGGGCCAGCATATATTTTTGATTCTGAAAGTTGTTATAATCCCAGATATCATTAATCTTGGCTAATTTATTATCAGTTTCGCTATTATTATTACTCTCTGTTTCCGATTCACCTTCTGTCTTTTTCTCATTAAGTTCTGGGTTAATTTCCTGCTGCATGGTAAGGGCATTCATGATAAAAGCTGTCTTTGGTACTGGGTTGAATATCTCCCTGGTGTCATCGAATAGATCATATTCGCTTAAATAATTTGTGTCATAAACTTCATTCTCATAAAAAGCCCAGGCTCTCTGAGCTTTAGTAAGTTTAGCCACGAACTCACCTCCTTAGCGTCTCCAGTCTGCTGTTTCTTTGGTAACGATGTTTCTGGTTATATATTTACGGCCCTGCCAGGCTATTGCATTGGCAACAACCATATCTTTACCATTAACATCAACTTTACCCTTCTCGTCATAAATGACTTCTCTAGATTGCTCTATAAATTCTTTGTCATGTATTATTAACTCATCTTTCCTTAAAGCTGTATCCAGTTCATCAAGCATTAAATATTTACTGCTCTCTGTAGTGGTCCAGCCCATTTTCTTGCTTTCATCATCATTTCTATTTTCTATGCGGGTGGTAAAATGTATATTGCTGTAATGCCTCTGATTAAAGACTGTATTGAGCACTGACCAACCATGATTATTATTCTCTATCATCAAATAAGCATTATTAAACCTCAATGCTAAATCAGTCAATATGTTACCGTATACATCCGGAGCAAAATGGCCATGAATCTTTGCTATCTGCTCCCAGTTTTTAGAGTCATACATAATAGCTGAGGAAGCGTCTCCGCCTTCAACACCTTCAGCAACATCAGCACCAATACAATACATTCTTTTAGGCTCAGGGTCATTCCAGTATAAAATAGATCCACCTTTTTCAGTTCTGATTGGTTTATGCTTATCTCTATCTAAAAGAACCACTAAATTATCAAGCTTATTTATATCAAAATAAGGCCTTCCAGTATGTAGGAACGCCTCTTTAGGATTACAGGGATATTCTTGCTCTAATTTACCTTTTAGTTCTAATTTCTTATTAAAATAAAAGTATAGCTGCTGCCAGTCTAAGTGTTTTGCTATTTTCAAATGTTTAAGTTTTGAAAAGAAGTCGGAATCCACGCCTCTATAACCGTGTTCATCATCAACAGCATTTTTAAACTCTTTTTCTATCTTCTCATTCTCAAATTTAATTCTATACTCAGGAGTTTCCCACCATTCAAAAAATAGAGGTATAAAGTTATTATTCCCTTTTACAGAATCATCCCAGTACTCTTTAAACTCATTGTAACCATTGGCAGTAGTTTCTAAGATAATTATGCTGTCTCTAGTAATAGCCTGGCCTAAACCAGAAAGAATGTCCTGAATACTTTTCCAGAAAGCCGCTTCGGACCCGTGAAAAAAGTTTAATGTTTTAGAACGTCCAATATCTTTATTACCAGCTGTCGCAACTCTCCACTTAGAATTAAGATGATCAAAGAGAAATTCTTTTCTATTGTTATATTTCTCCCTGGGTTTTACTATCTCCGGCAGCTGATCATAAGGAAAACGAGCTTTATCCTGGAATATAGTATCTGTTGAATCATCTTCATGAGATACTGTCATACCCACAAAGTTATGTTTGGTTATTGTAGATGCTAGCTGATAAGCAGTAATTACAGAGGTAAAACCCTGCTGTCTACCTTTGAGAACTAAAAATTTAATAAAATTTATTTCCCCTGCTTTATAATCTTCTATTGCTTTTTTGAGCCGCTTTAAAAACTTCTGCTGCACTTTATTTAAGAAAAAGGGTACTGTATTTTGTTCTTTATCTACAATTACAAAAAACATCTCTATTAAAAGAGGTGGGTCTTCTTGAATTTCTTCATGTAATTTTTTTGCCTGAGGAGTAGGAACATCTTTATCTTTTTCCTCATCATAAGTCGATTCAATTAGTTTACTTGCTACAGCCAATCTATATTCTCTGTCTTTCTCAATACTTTTATTTTCTAACCAGAGATCATACCTTTTATCAATAATCTGCTGACAATTCAACATATCACCACCCACTAACTAATCTTTAAAAAAGTCTTCAAGTTTTTTAGTTGCTTCAATTTCTAATTTATCATTCCACATACCCAGGTGCCTCCCAATATTATCAAGAGCTTTTAATTTATCATAAAGCTTAAGGCTTATTCCGTGCTTACCGTGTTTAATCTCTGAAATAGCTTTAATAGCATCTGGGTCCATTTCTTTAGTCTTTTTTATCTCTACAACCTTTTGAGTTCTAACAATTGGCTGCTCATAATTATACTGGCCGCTAGCATCTTTCTTGTAGCCAACTACAACATCTTTTTCTACAACTTCAAGATAATCAGTTATTTTACTGTAACCAACTGAAGCAAGTTCTTCTAAAACTCTATCAGCTGTAATTTCAGTTCTTTTTGACCTGGCTTTTTTAAGCCTGCGGATTTCTTTTTCAATCTTTGGTTTCCTTAGGTTTTCGAATCCAATGTTTTCAGCACTTTCTTGACTATATCCAGCCCTAATAGCTGCCTGAGTTGCATTAAGATCAATAATGTATTCTTCACAAAAAGCTTTCTGCTTATCAGTCAATGAGTCGTTCTGAATAACTTCTTCTTTTGGATGCTGCCAACAATACCAGTTACCTTCATAATCAGAAGAAACTTCTTTTTCTCTCGAACACATGCTCCCATCTTTATTCACGCCACTACACTTAACTATCTTAGTATCTCCCATTGCTGACAACACCTCATTTCTTTAAATTTTATAATGACTGTACTCTCTTTTAGTCAGAGAGAATTCTTTCAGACTCAAATAATTAAATTTTCTCTTATGCTCAGTTATGCAATTGAAACACAAATCATGTTCTTCCATTTTCTCAGTAGCTATATCAGTAAAATAATCATCTCCACATCTTTTACACTCTTGATCACCAAATTTAACTTCAAGCAATTTAGGCATCCCCTTCTATTACTCTTAAGTTAATATACTAACTAACCTGCCCCCCCTCTATAATCTCCCCCCCATCCTTCTTCCAAATCTAATTAACCTCGAAATATCTATTAATCATTACCTGCCCGCTGATAAAATGCATTATATTATAATCGCAGTTTTTGTAAGGTGTTTCAAAATGTTTATCCACTACTTGCTCAAATAATTTTCCTAAGAGTTCTTCATTTTTTGAAGTTCTATTATCTTCAGCAATAACTATATTATCAATTACTTTTTGCCATTGCTTAAGTTTTAGCTTTGGATGTTCATGATTCATTACCCCTTGATACTTTTGCAAATAATATATTATATTCTCTTTTTCATAATTGGAGGTTTTTAATTTATTTTTAGCATTTTCGAAATAAAAAGCAGATAGTTGGGAATGCTCTTTTCCATTCCGAACCCTTATGTTTTTCTTAGTATTATTAACTTTAGTATTATTAGAGTTAGTATTATTACACGCTTGCGACAAGCGATTTGTTTCGCTTGTAGCGTACGATTCAAATCGCTTGCTATAAGAGATTTGGCTAGTTTCGGCGTTCGTGGCCTGTTTTTGCTTTAATTCTTCAATCATTCCTGCACCTTTTTTTATGTATTCGTCTATTAAATTAGTGTCAGGAATGATCCTAAAATGTCTTTTGGGTGGAATCCCTCTGAGATCTGTTTCGATAAAACCCAATTCTTCAAGCTGATTTATTGCATTAGTTTGAGCAGTTTTACCCAGCCCAGTACCTAGCTTTAAATCATCAACTGTATTGAAAAAATAACCGTCATCAGTTAAATTATCTTTTTCTAAAAAATACATAAACCTGCTTAATAATTCCGTGTATACCATAGTGGTATGAGTGCCC
>Ga0306868_1000634_pt1 | contig 21498 bp, 23 predicted proteins | sample AntRauTorckE6832_FD_190411 | JGI IMG/M metagenome (GOLD analysis project Ga0306868, IMG submission 190411) | Saline lake microbial communities from Rauer Islands, Antarctica - Metagenome Torckler E6 #832 (v2) (version 2) | ecosystem: Environmental > Aquatic > Non-marine Saline and Alkaline >... | reverse complement strand
AAATTATCAAAGAAAAGGGAATAGATATTTTGGTAACTGACATTCAGATGCCCAGATTAAGTGGAATGAATTTAATAGAAAAAGCCAGAAAAAACAGCGACAATTTAAAGGTGATTGTGATTTCTGGCTTTGCAGAATTTGAATATGCTCAAAAGTCAATTCGATTTGGTGTCAATGATTATTTATTAAAACCCTTTCGTTCAGCCAAGCTGCTGCAGGTAGTCAATAAAGCCAGAGATGAACTGATAAAAGAAAAAAATAAGGAAAAGCGTCTGGCTGTTTTAAGAGGAGAAATTTCTAATTATATAAATGAAAACAAACTTAATACAATTTATAACTGGCTGATTGATGATCAATTTTTTCAGCATCAGTCTCTGATAATGGATCGAATTGATCTTAATGCAGTTTTAAAAAGGGGCAGTAAAGATGATATTTTAAAAACTGTTAATAAAATTATTGAAGAATTGAAGAGTGCAAATTTGAATAAAGAAAAGTTATATGTAGTTTTAAATAATTTGATTTTGGAGAGTTTTAAAATCATTAAAGACTTAGATTATAAAGCTGAAGATTTAATGAATACAATTGATAAAAAAAGGATGGAAAGCATAAATTATGACAATCTAAAGGAAATAGAAATTATGCTTAAGGAATTTTTACTCAGACTGCATGATTTGATTTCTTTTAATCCCGGTGATAAAAATGCAGAAATTATTAGTGAGATGAAAGAATATATAGCAGCAAATTATCAGAACGGGATTACCTTAAGTGAGATGGCCCGTAAGTTTAATTTAAGTACTGGTCATTTAAGCAATCTTTTTCATGAGGAAACTGGAGAAAGTTTTAGTGATTACCTTAATATGATTAGATTAAACAAAGCAAAAGAACTTTTAAAGACTACTGATGATAAAATCTATCAGATTGCGGATCAGCTTGGTTTTAATGATGCCTATTACTTCAGCTCCTGGTTTAAGAAACAGGTCGGAGCTTCTCCCACAACCTATAGAGATAATATTAATCTTTTATAGAATGATTTAAATTACTACTAATGTATAAAATTAACTAAGCGGCTAAACCTTCAAATCCTGAGGGTTTATCCGCTTTTTTTGATTGTGGAAGTTAAACATTTTCCCACAATTTTTGCTAAGTTCTTGAAAGTTTTTGTATTAATGAATTATTAAACTAAATAATTTTTTTTAAAGCTATTATCTTTTTGGATGACTCTAGAAATTAACTGAAGTCAAGGATGACGGAAGTTAATTTCCTGACAGAGAACGAAGCAGGAGGCAGAGTGAAAGACAAAGAAAAAAAGATAATAGCTTTGAAAAACTTATAAAACAGATATAATTCATTAATACAAAAAATATTCAAGGGTTTAAAAAAATATTCTATGGTAAATTCTCAGATAATTATATACAATTTAAATAGATTAAATAACTCTTTGAGAATTATAATTTAATATAAGTTGATAATGGTTCACATTGAGAAAACTATTAGGGGGTTAATTATGAAAAAACTAAGTATTTTGTTGGTAGTAATTTTACTCGTTTCTTCAATCTCAATGGCGGCTTTTGCACAGGATGATGGCGGTTGGCTGAGTAATCTTCTCGGTGGCAGTGACGTAAAAGAAGATGATGGTGTAATCAAGGTTGGTTTTCTGCTGAAGACAATGCAGGAAGAAAGATATATTACAGATAGAGATGCTTTTATTGAAAAAGCAGAAGAATTAGGAGCTGATGAAGTAGTTTTTGATTCAGCAAATAATGATGAAAATCTTCAGCTTTCTAAATTTGAAAACATGTTAACTCAGGGTGTTGATGTTATAGTACTTCAGCCTGTTAACACAGGTACAGCAAGCAACATGGTTAAAATGGCACATGATTCCGGTGTTGCTGTTGTAAACTATGACTCTTTAATCATGAACAGTGATGTAGATGTATTCCTAACTCAGGATAGCTGGGCTGTTGGTGAATTACAGGGTGAAGCAATGGTTAAGTGGTTTAAAGAAAACCGTGGTGAAGTAAAAGGTAATGTTGTTTTATTAAGAGGACAGCCTGGAGATTCCAATGCGAATGCGTTTTCTCAGGGAGTTCTAGATACAGTTGCAGAATACGAAGGCCTTAACTTGGTAGTGGATCAGAGTCATGAAGGCTGGGCTCCAAATTTAGCAATGGCCACAACAGAAAATGCTTTAACAAAGTATGACAACAATATTGATGCTGTTGTAGCAAATAATAGTGGACTTGCTTCCGGTGCTGTAAGAGCTTTAGAAGCTCAGGGTATGGCAGACAGTGATCAGGTATTTGTTGCTGGTTCTGATGCTGATTTATTAAATATTAGATATATTGCTCAGGGTAAGCAGACTGTTGAAATCTTTAAAAAGATTAAACCTTTAGCTTATAAAGCTGCAGAAGTTGCTGTAACTTTAGCAAAAAATGCAGACAAGCCAATTGATGAAATCGTAAATATTGACCGTTATGTTAATAATGGTCAGATTGAAGTACCAACTGTAATTACAGAGATCGTAGTTGTTAATAAAGATAACATCATGGACACTGTAGTTGCTGATGGATATCATGAGGCAACAGAAATTTTCGAAGAAGAGTAAATATAAAACTATAAAGACATATAATATAGCAGTCCCATCCCATTTAGGATGGGATTGCTTTTTAAATAATCAATTCTGGAGGTAAAACAGATGGCTGAAGAAATTCTGGAAATGAAAAATATTATTAAAGACTTTCCTGGTGTAAGAGCTCTGGATAATGTAAACTTTAGTCTTGAAAAAGGAGAAGTTTTAGCCCTGGTTGGTGAAAATGGTGCAGGGAAATCAACATTGATGAAAGTTTTAAGTGGTGTCTGGCCTTATCCCACCTATGATGGAGATATTTATCTTTACGATCAACTTGTTCGATTTGATAATACAAGAGAGGCAGAAGAAGCTGGGATTGGAATTATTCATCAGGAATTAAATTTGCTGCCTGACCTATCTGTTGCTGAAAATATATTTTTAGATAGACATCCTTTAAATAAATTTGGCGGAATCAAGTGGGAAGAATTGTATCATAATGCAGAAAAAGTACTGGCCCGACTTAATATGAAAATTGATCCAAGAATAGAACTTGGAGATTTAACAGTTGGTAAACAGCAGATGGTTGAGATTGCAAAGGCACTTTCTTTAGATACCAGAATTTTAGTATTTGATGAACCGACTTCTGCTCTGACTGAATCAGAGATTAGAGAACTTTTTACAGTTATCAATGAGTTGAGAGCCAGTGGTGTTTCAATAATTTATATTTCTCATAAGATGGATGAGATTGAAGAAATAGCAGATTCAGTTGTTGTTTTAAGAGATGGAGCAACAATTGGTGAAAAAATTAACATTGATCAGGTAACCTTAGATGAAATTATTAATAGAATGGTTGGACGAGATATTAATGATCTCTTTCCAAGCCATGATTTTAAGCGTGGAGATAAAACTTTGGAAGTGAAAAATATATCTGTCCCTGATCCATTTAACCCCAAGAAAATGTTGGTAGATGATGTTTCTTTTTCAGCTTACAAAGGTCAAATACTTGGGATTTCTGGTTTGATGGGGGCAGGAAGAACTGAGTTAGTTAACGCTATCTTTGGAGTTTATGGCAAAAAAAGTGAAGGAGAAATCTACCTTAATGGCAAAAAGCTAAATATAAAAGCTCCAGCTGACGCAATTGAAAACGGAATTGCTTTGGTAACTGAGGATAGGAAAGAATTAGGTTTACTATTAGATAAAAACCTGGTTATGAATATGACTTTACCCTCAATTAAGAATTTCAGCTCAAAACTGGCGATGGATAATTATGCTGAAAGAGCTGTAGCTGAAAAATATGTTGATGAATTAAATATTAAAACTCCAAGTTTAGATGTTTTTGTAGAAAAACTGAGTGGAGGTAATCAGCAAAAAGTTGTCATTGGTAAATGGTTGATTACTGACTCTGATGTCTTAATTTTAGATGAGCCTACTCGTGGTATAGATGTTGGTGCTAAAACTGAAGTTTATAGATTGATGAATCAGCTTGTGGAACAGGGAGTTACAGTAATTATGATCTCTTCAGAATTACCAGAAATCATGGGAATGAGTGATCGGATAGTTGTAATGTCAGAAGGAAAGAAAACTGCTGAATTAGATCGTGCTGAAGCAGATCAGGAAACAATAATGAAATATGCTACTGGTAATAAAGGAGTTGAATAAATTTGAAGAAGTTTATCAAAAATAATGGTACATTTATAGCATTAATCTTTTTAGTTATTATTTTAAGTTTTTTATCACCTTCATTTTTAAGTTCAAGAAACCTGACCAATCTGGTCCGTCAGGTTACAATTAATGGAATTATTGCTGTTGGTATGACAATGGTAATCTTGCTGGCAGGTATTGACCTTTCGGTTGGATCAACAGTTGGATTATCTGCAGTAACTGTAACCCTCTTGATGCAGGCAGGTTTTGGGATGTGGCTTGCAATCTTAATCACCTTAATTGGTGTTGGTGGAGTTATAGGATTTTTTAATGGATTTATGAGTGCAAAATTTGATATTCACCCCTTTATTATTACCTTAGGTGTAATGACAATAGCTCGAGGTTTAAGTCTGGTTTTAACTCAGGGAGTTTCAGTTCCTGTAACAAATATGACCTTTGCCAGTATTGGTAGTGGTTATATTGCTAAACTACCTTCCTTAATTATACTGGTCATAGCTCTTGTTTTAGGAATTATGGCAGTATTTAAAACCAGTATTGAAATGAAAGGTGGCGAAAAGTTAAGAAATAAAGCAAAATTAACAGGTGGTTTAATTCTTACAGTAGCAGGATTTTTAGCAGGATTCTTTATTTTCATTGGTTATCAGGGGATTCCAGTTCCTGTAGCTATTTTTGCAGTAATTGTAATGATCGGGATTTATACTTTAAGTAAAACTCGTTTTGGTCGTAAATTATATGCTATCGGTGGAAATGAAAAAGTAGCCTGGCTTTCTGGTATTAATATTTTAAGGTCAAAAACAATGGTCTTTGTAATTACAGGTGTCTTAAGTGCTGCTTCTGGTATTTTACTTGCTTCGCGTTTAAATGGTGCTTCTCCAAACTTAGGTACTGGTTTTGAGCTGGATGCAATAGCTTCTGTAATTATTGGTGGAACCAGTTTTATGGGTGGAGTTGGTACAATTTCTGGAACAGTAATTGGTGCTATTATTATTGGTGTTATTAACAATGGGATGAGTCTTTTGGGAATTAATACTTTCTATCAGATGATAGTTAAAGGATTTATTATTATTCTGGCCGTAATGATTGATGTTCTAAATAGAAGAGAAAGTGCTTAAATTTGCTTTAATATTATAAATATCTTAGAGAGAGCTGGAATAGAAGTTTCCAGCTCTCTCTCTTTTGCTTTTCAGATTGCTTTTTATGTGATAGAATAATAAAAAAGTAGCAGATTTCAAATCTGGAGAGGTTGTTATAATGAATAAAAATAATGCTCATTACAATGATGCAATGAATTCGATAAAAAACAATAATGTTTCTGATGCTATTGATGAACTTAAATTATGTTTAAAATTTAATGCTAAAAGTGTATCTGCACTCAATTTACTGGGCCTAGCTTATTATCTAAAATGCAGATTTGATAAAGCAGAAAATACCTGGTGTAAGAGTCTTTCTCTTCAGCGTGAGAATAATAAAGCAAGAGATTATTTAGAATTAATTACCAAGCAGGATTTTAAGGAGATTAGAAAAGAGTATAAAAACATTTTATTCAGTGATCAGGCTGATCAGAATGAAAAAATAAGTTTCTTAAAAAGATTAATCGAAGAATATGATGAGTTGATTGAGCCTTATGTTATTCTGGGTCTTATGTACAAAAAAGAGGAAAATTATGAAGAAGCGTTAAAATATTTTTATCAAGCCTATGATCTGGATAGCGGCAACCAGAATATCAAAAATTATATAATGCAGTGTGAAAAAGATGATAAAAATAGTAATGCATTTAATTTTAAATCTCAGACAAATAAAAAGAGTGCTCTGATTGCAGGAATAATTGCAGTATTTTTATTTGCTATTTTTTTAAATTTGAGTGGACTCAGTCCATTAGAGTGGATTGAAAATAATATTCAGGGCTTTGAATTTGCTCAGTCTGAGACTGAAGAAAATAATTTAGAGCAGAATGCTTCCCAAAATAGTAATAATACTTCAAATTCAGCAAGTGGAAATAATGGTTCAACCCCTGAAGAATCAGCTTCTGAAAATGTTACTGTTTCTACAGAAATGCCAGCAGATAAAAGTAAAAATGAAAACAGCAATCAACAAAATTCAAATTTAGAACTTTTAGATGAACTTGATCTATTACAGCATCAAAATAATCAATCTCTATTATCTTTTGAAACTATTCAGGAATTAAAGCAGAGAGAAGAAGAAAAGCGAGAGTTAGAAGAGGCAAATACCTTTTTAGAGGAAGGTACAGAACAGCAGTTATTTAATCTGGGTATGGATTATTTTTCTCGACAGGATTATCAGGATGCTGCAGATATATTTAACAGCATTTATAATTTAACAGAAACTGACTATTTGAGGCGCGAAAGTCTTTATTTGCTGGCCCGGAGTCACGAAAAAATGGATAACTATCAATCAGCCGAACATTTTTATCGGATCTATTTAAATGAATATGATGATACCAATTATTATGATGAAGCTCTCTATAATCTCGGCTTGATGCTCAATGAAGCTGGAGAAGTAGAAAAAAGCAGAGAAGTTTTAGAAAGACTGAGAAGAGAAGATCCCTACAGTGAGTATAATAATTCACAGGTTTATGAAATTTTAAATTAATATGATTTAAATTTAGTAACCCCTTATGTCTGAGAAATTGAACTCTTAATTTCCTATTCATAAGGGGTCTTTAATTTTTTGCTTTTATTCAATTATTTTAATTCTATAGATTTTTGGCCATAATTTACCTGTAACTAAAAAATTGTTTTCTTGAGGGTCATAGGCGATCCCATTTAGGACATCTATTTCCCCTTCATAATCTGTTTTTAAGATACCTTTTAGGTCTAAAAAAGCTTCAACTGTTCCGTTTTCAGCATTTATTTTAATTATATAATCTGTCTGCCAGATATTAGCATAAATAATACCAGCCTGATATTCTAATTCATTTATGTTTTTTATTTTTTGATCTCCATTTCTGATCTCGATTTTTTTAATTAATGCAAAAGTTTTGGGATCTCTAAAAAAGAGATATTCACTGCCGTTACTCATAATTAAATGCTGGCCATTGTTGGCTAGACCCCAGCCTTCACCCTGATAACTAAAGGTTTTAATTAGTTTAAAATTGAGGTCATAAACAAAGGCGGTATTTTCTTTCCAGCTGAGCTGATAAATTTTATCATTAAGAATAGTGATTCCTTCTCCGAAATATTTTTGATCAAGTTCTAATTTTTTAAGAAGCTGACCGCTTTCAAGCTCTACTTTTCTGAGTGAGGACCTGCCATAGAGGCCGGTACCTTCGTAAAGTTGATTTTTATAAATTTCCAGTCCCTGCGTAAAAGCTTGAGGATCGTGTTCATAACTTGTTAATATTTGATAATCCAATTTTTTTATTTCTTCGGCCTTAAGATTCGAGACAGCTGTAGCGGTAAGCAGTAAAAATAAAATAACTGTTAAAAGCTTTGTTTTATTTTTCATTATCATTCACCTCAAAATTTATTAAATCCATATATTAATTATTCGTTGTTAATTGGTTAAAACCTTTTTTAGTCAATGATAATGGGGAGTAAATAGTAGTAAAAAACACTTAAGTGCCTTTTAAGCTATTTATAAGCCTCTAATCAGATTTAATTAATTAGCATAATCTACGATAATGAGTTATGAGAGGAAGTGATTATATGCTGCAGAATCTGGATTTAAATATTGATAGTTATCCATCCCGCAAAACTATGGGTTTTTATAAAATAGCAGACAGCACTAAAAAATTTGCTCAAGAGGGACTGGAAACTGCTCAAAAAGCAGCTGCTTTCTATGCTTCGACCGGTGATAAATTAAGTGATTTTGAAAATTACAATATTTCAGATTTAGGTGCCGAAATAATGTATAGTGAACAGAGGGAGTTAGTAGTGGCCTATAAGCCAGGACCAACTATAGATTTTAAAGCTTAAAGCTAAAAGATGATTGCAAGAAAAATTTGGAGGGGTTTAAATGGAAATAATGAGCAGAGATTTTGGCAAAATAGAAGTAGATAAATCTGATATAATTTCTTTTGATTCAGGCCTGCCTGGCTTTGAAGGTCTAGAGGATTTTGTATTGTTACCACTGGCAGAGGAATCACCATTTATAATTATGCAGGCAGTTGAGGATTCAGATATAGCTTTTGTAACAGTAGAACCTGGCAATTTAATTCAGAATTATGAATTTGAAATTAGTGATAAAGTAGAAAAAAATTTAAAAATAGAGAGTGTTTCTAATTTATTAATTTTAAATATTATTACACTCAAGGATAAGATTGATAATAGTACTGCCAATCTTTCAGCACCGATAGTTATTAACTTGGAAGAAAAACTTGCTCAGCAGGTAATACTTGATGATCAGCGTTATCAGGTACGTTATAAAATATTTGCAGCTGCAGAAGAGGTGGCAGAATAATGCTGGTATTAAGCAGAAAGTTAAACGAAAAGATAATAATTGATGATCAGATAGAAATCACTGTTGTGGGTATTGAAAATGGTAAGGTGCAGTTGGGAATAGAGGCACCAAAAGAAATAGAAATTATGAGAAAAGAACTTTTAGAAGATGTTAAAGAAGAAAATCAAAAGGCGGTAAAGAACAAAAAATTACTGAATCGATTAAATAATATCAAATTTGATCTCTAGTTTTATTGCTATTTTAAGCAAAAAATTATAAAATATGTTTAGGAGGTAATTATTATGCAGGGAAAAAGTGCTGATCAATACAAGCAGATGCAGATTAAAACAGCAAGCCCAGGCAAGCTTTTATTGATGCTTTATCAGGGTGCAGCAAAATTTATGAAATTAGCAAAAAAGAATATAAAAGAAGGAAAAATAGAAGAAAGCCATAAGAATATAATTAAGGCTCAAAATATCATCTTAGAATTACAGAGCACATTAAACAAAGAACAGGGTGGAGATATTGCTGTTCAGCTAGAAAGTCTCTATGATTTTATCTATAGAGAGCTTATTCAGGCTAATCTAAATAAGAATACTAAACATCTTGATAATGTAATACCTCTGGTAGAAGAATTGTTTGTCACTTATAAAGAAATTGTAATGAACAAAAATTCCGGAGAAGAGAAAAAAGTTAATATTGGTGTTTAAGTTGGAGGTTTGTTGATGAAAGATTTATTTAAATTATATCAAAAATTAAAGTCACTTACTAAAGCAGAGGCAGATCTTATTAGAGAAGGTGACTTTGATAATTTAAAAGAAAAATTAGCTGAAAAGAATGAACTGATAGCTGAGATTGATGAGATCAAGCAGCAAAAATATTTTGCTCAGCTTGCTTTTTCTTTGTCTAAAGAGGAACTGCAGCAGAAAAGAGATGATTTATATCAGTTACTCCAAAAGATTAGTAAACTGCAGTCTCAAAATATGCAGGCACTGGAAAAGAAAAAGACTGAAAACAAAGAAAAGATGCTCTCTTTATACAGCAGAGAAAAAAGTATTAAAGGTTATCTCAATTCAGATAAATATGAGGCTAAATTTTTTGATGAAAAAAGCTAATGTTTATTCTAATAATTAAACTTAGGGGGGAATTTAATGCAGGATAACGGTTATTTAGATATGTTTTTTGATGAAGCAAAAGAATATGTAGAAACTTTGAACAATGGTATCTTAACCCTCGAAAATAATCCCGGGGATAAAGAAACAATCGATGCAGTTTTTAGAGCAGCACATTCTCTTAAAGGAATGGCTGCAACAATGGGTTTTGAAAATTTAACAGAGCTAACTCACAAAATGGAAAATATGCTGGATCGAGTACGCGAAGGTAAACTTGAGGTTACAACAGAGTTTATTGATCTTTTATTACAGGGACTGGATAATATCCAGTTTTTAGTAGAAAAGATTAGAGAAAGTGAGGGTGAGGAGCCTGCCGGTATAAATTTAGAAGGTTTTATTGAAGAACTTGCCAATTATGGTCAAAAAGCAGCTGCAGCGGCTGATACAAATAATCAGGATGATTCAGAAGATTTAAATGATGATTTCAGTTTTAATCTCAGTCAGGCTGAAAAGAAAGACTTAGAAAAGGAAAAAAAAGATAAAGAAAGGATCTATCATCTAAAAGCTATTTTAGATGAAGCAGATTTTCAGAGTGTTAGAGCTTTTATGCTGCTTAAAAAGATAGAAGAAATAGGAAAAATATTTAAATCAGTACCGGCTAAAGATGAAATAGAAGATTCTGAGGATGCAATTTCTGATTTAAATGTTTATGCTTTAAGCTGGCTGCCGGCAGATGAATTCAAGCAAGAACTGGCAGAAGTCTCCGGAGTAGAGGTAGTTAACTTTAGTGAAATTGAGTCTCTGGAAATGGATGAAGAAGATGAAGGAGAAAATAATAAAAGTCTGCACGCTGAACATAAGGTCAATTCTTTTCAGAGTAGTTCAACTGTAAGGGTTGATATTTCTAAATTGGATACTTTAATGAATATGGTAGGGGAATTATTAATCAATAAAACTCGTCTCCAGTCACTAGATATTCAGAAATCTAAGTTTAATGAGATTATTCCTCAGTTAGATCGGGTAACTATGGAGCTGCATCATATTGTAATGCAGATTAGAATGGTTCCAGTTGGGGTAATGTTTAGCCGCTTTCCAAGAATGATTAGAGATCTTTCTAATAAAATGGATAAGGAAATTAATTTCGTCATGAAAGGTCAGGAAACTGAGCTCGACCGTTCAATTATTGATGAATTATCAGATCCCTTAACACATCTTCTGAGAAATGCTATCGATCATGGAATTGAAAAACCAGAAGAAAGAGAGTCCAAGGGTAAGGATCAAGAAGGCCAAATAGAGCTTAGAGCCTATCAAAAGGGCAGTGAAATTATAATTGAGGTCAATGATGATGGTGCAGGCATCAATGCTGATGTAATTGGTCGTAAGGCTGTAGAAAAGGGGATAGTCAGCGAAGAAGAAATCGAACAGATGGAAAAAAGAGATATACTTGATTTTGTATTTCATCCCGGTTTTAGCACAGCTTCTGAGGTTACAGATGTATCTGGTCGCGGTGTAGGTATGGATATTGTTAAAAATGTTGTTAAAAAATTGGATGGACAGATTAGCATTGAATCTGAGCTGGGTAAAGGCAGTACCTTTACTATTTCTCTACCACTGACACTGGCAATTACTCAGGCTTTGATGATCAAAATTGAAGGAGATACCTTCGCTATTCCATTAAATGCAGTTAGTGAAACTTTAACTATTAGTCCGGAAAACATCAAAAAAGTTAGAGGTAAGGATGTAATTGTTCTAAGAGAAAATACAATTCCACTTGTTTCAGCTTCTGAGATATTTGGCAGCAAAAATTTAGATTCATTTAGAAAAGCTGATTCGGATCTTTCAGTTGTTATTTTAAAAAGTGGAGATCGCTTTATTGGTTTAATAGTAGAAGAACTGCTAAATCAGCAGGAAATTGTAATTAAATCGCTTGGTAATTATCTGCAGGATACGGAATATATCAGTGGTGCTACAATTATTGGTGATGGTGATGTAGCTTTAATCATTGATGTCAGAGATATTGTTGCTTAAAAAAATATATAAATAAAATAGGGGAGATTAAAAGATGGATCTCAGTATCGACAAGATAAACTGGCAGAGTATCAGAACAAAGTTAGTTATAATTATCAGTGTTTTAGTTTTAACTTTAATTTTACTTGCTTCAGTTTTTACATATTTTCAATCAAAAAGTATTTTGGAAGAGAGTATTTATCAGGCAGCCTTAGATAAAGTTCAAAACAATGCGAAACAGTTGGATATGGTTATCGATCAGAGTATTAGTTCAGTCAGAAACCTTGATCACAGCTGGTTTGACAGTCGTACAACATTAGATACAGAGTTAGCAAGACAGCTTTATTATAACGTGGGTAATAAAGAACATTTTGCAACTATAGTGGAGGAACATCCCTATTTGTCTTCGCTTTTTTTAATTGATTTAAATGGGCAGATGAGTACAACTTTTTCAGCTGAAGATATTAATGTATCTGAAACGGGTATTTTTCAGCGGGCTTTAGAAAGTGAAGAGATCTTTATTAGTAATCCAGTAAAGACACCTGGAGCAGATGAAAATTCTGTTTTAATAATTGAACCTTATTTTGTAGAGGAAAATTTAACTATGATTTTTGGTGGTTCAATTCCATTATCTGTATTTAATCAGATGAGTACTTCAATGGATATTAATGGAGAAGGTTCTGGCTTTATTATTAACGAAAATAATTATGTGATAGCTCATGAGAGCACCGAATATCAGGGTAATCAATCACTACTGACAGCTGGTGGAGTAGAAATGGAAGCTCTATTTACTAAAATGAAGTCTGGAGCCAGTGAAGTAGAATTTTATGATCTGCTGGGGGCTGAGCGTGGTGTAGCTTTTGCGCCTTTAGAATCTGTTAACTGGTCACTTGCAATTCAGGCTAATAACGCAAATGTGATGGCCCCGATCAGGACTATGAGATATATGAGTCTTTTAATTGGGATAATAGCTGTTATTGTTGGGATGGTAGTTGCTTATTATATTGCAGGCTATATTGCAAGACCAATTTTAAAATTAAGAGATTCTGCAAAGATAATTGCTGGTGGCGATTTAACAGAAACAGTGAAGATCGATAATGATGATGAAATCGGAGAGCTGGCTGATGCTTTTAATATGATGGTGGATAATATTAAAAAGCTGGTTGTAAACATTAATGATTCTGCTTTAAGAACAGATAAAACTGGAGAAGAATTAAAAGAAACAGCTGTTGAGACTTCAAATTCAATTGATAATGTTGCTGCTTCAGTCGAAGAATTTTCTGCTTCAATTGAAGAGGTTGCTGCCTCTGCAGAAGAATTTGCCTCTTCCAGTACAGAGATTAACGAAAATGTACAGGGAATAACTGATTATACAGATCAGGTTAACGATCTGGCAGAGAGCGGCTTAGAAGAAATGCAGAAAACTGAAAGAGAAATGGAAGAAGTGATGGCAGTTTCTGCAGAGTCAATTGATAAAATTAATAATTTAAACGAATCTGCAGGTAAAATTAACGGCATTGTTAATATGATTTCAGCTATTGCAGAACAGACAAATCTGCTGGCTTTAAATGCAGCAATAGAAGCAGCCAGAGCGGGTGAGGCCGGACGTGGATTTGCTGTGGTAGCAGATGAAATCAGAGATTTGGCTGAAGAAACAAAGGGGTCTACAGATGAAATTAAAAGCCTGGTAGATAATCTGCAGGAAGAAATTGAAGATGCGGTTGGAGTTATCAATAATACAAATGACCAGATTGAAATGGGAGCAAACTCGGTTTCTGAAACAGGTAAGACTTTTAATAATATTACTGATAAAATTAAAGATGTTGTGACTCAGGTTAGAGAAACAGCTGACTCTGTTAATGAACTTTCTAAGGGAAGTCAGGATATTTCTAAGGTTACCGAAGAACAGGCTGTTAACAGTGATCAAATTTCAGATTCAGTCCAGAAACAATCAGAATCAATGGAAAATCTTAATCAGGCAGTTAATAGTTTGACTGAAATGACAGTTGAATTAAAAGAATTAGTAGGAGAATTTAAAATTTCATAAATGGGGTGTGACTATGGAGACAGCTCAAGAGCGCTTGGATTTAGAAAATGCCAAAAATCAAAATAGCAAAAAAAGTGGGCAGGCTCAATATGTTGTTTTTAATATAGGAGAAGAAGAATATGGGATAGAGATAGAATATACAAGAGAGATTATAAAATCAGCTCAAATCACAAATGTGCCTAATACAGATGAGCATGTTGTAGGCGTTATTAATTTAAGAGGAATTATTGTACCGGTAGTTGATCTGCACAGCCGCTTTGAAATAGAGCAGGATAGTGGAGATTTTGAAGCAGAAGAACAGCGTATTATTACTGTTGAAGTAAATGATTTACTTTTAGGAATTCAGGTCGACCATATTGAAGGAATAGTCTGGCTGGAAGAAGACACTATTACTCCTGCCCCAGATATAGAAAGTAATTTGAGACAGGATTATCTGCGAGGGGTCTGTGCTCGGGATGAAGATCATCTTTTAATTTTACTAGATTTAGAAAAAACACTTTTCACTCAATAGATTGGCAATAACTTTCTCCATGCTAAAGTTATTTAATAATTTTAAGTGGAGAAAGTTTTATTCTAAAATTAATCGATTTAAAAATTAGAGCTGGAGGTGAATATTTTGCAGATTAAGGAAATCAGCCAGGATAAAAAACAGTATGTAATTTTTTACTTAGCAGATAAAAAATTTGGAGTTAACATAAATCAGACCAAAGAAATTCTTTCTAAGACGAAAATGACTTTTGTTCCAGATAGCCCTGAATTCATTAGTGGAATAATTAATTTGCGTGGTTCTGTTGTACCAGTAGTTGATTTAAAACTGCGTCTTAAAATTAAAGGTGAGAAAAAGAACAAAGAAGGAAAAATTATCATTGTAGAGCTTGATGGTTTGATAGCTGGCATGATGGTAGATGATGTAAAGGAAATAGAACCGTTAACAAAAGAAAATATTGTTGATCTGCCTGATTTAGCAAGAAAGATTGATAGTGATTATATAGAAGGAGTTGGGAGAGCAGGTAAAGATGATGAACTGCTTTTACTTCTTGATCTTAAAAATATTTTAACTAATCATGAAATTGAAGCATTAAAAAATGTTGATGGCGAAATTGATGCTTAATAATGTTGGGAGGTTGTTTTATGGAATTAGATCAAATTAAAGAGGATATTTTAAAAGAAGTAGCAAATATAGGAGCAGGAAATGCAGCTACTGCTTTTTCTGGGATGATTGGCCAGGAAATTAATATGACTGTTCCCAAGGTGGAACTGGTTGAAATTCAGGAATTACCCTCTATTACTGGTGATGAAGAAGAATATATAGCCTGTATCTTGATCAATTTTTCTGGAGAGATATCAGGTAAAATTTTACTGGTAGTAGATATGGAAAATGTAGAAAAGATGTTGAAATTAATTTTTTCTACAGATGATTTACCGGGCAAAGAAATGCAGCATTCTGCCCTCAACGAGCTGGGAAATATTTTAAGTGGTGCTTATCTAAAAGCAATAAATGATTTTACTGATCTAGATTTAGATCAGAGTGTACCTGCTATGGCCTATGATATGGCTGGTGCAGTCTTAAGTTCTTCTGTTATTGATTACAGCCAGACAGAAGATTTTATTTTGCTTTTAGAAACAGAATTTTTTGCAGGAGAAGAAAAATTAGAATTATTTTATTTCTTTATTCCGCAAAAAGACTCACTTGATTTCTTATTTAAAAGACTGGTAGGTGATAATTTTGCCTAGTCCGGATCAGGTAGCAGAAAAATTAGTTGTTAAAATGGCAGACCATGCAGTAGGTGATGAAAATACAGTTTTAGCCACCCTGGGACTTGGTTCCTGTATTGGCATTGCTCTTTATGATAAATTTTCTAAAATTGGTGGTCTGGTCCATATAATGCTGCCGGAAAATCCAGGTGGCAAAAAAATTGTAAAATATGCAGATACAGGTATTTCCTTTTTAATAGATGAAATGGAAGAGCTTGGTGCCAGAAAAAGACGTTTATCTGCCAAAATAGTTGGTGGAGCTGGAATGTTTAAATCAGAAAGTGGAGATTCTGTAATGAAAATTGGGGAACGAAATATAGAAGCTGTTCAGGAGCAACTAAAAGATATTGGGATTAGAATTACCGGCAGTGATGTTGGTAAAGATTATGGTCGTTCGATGTATTTTCACCTTGATGACGGTCGGGTTGAAGTAAAATCTTTCAGTCGAGACTTGATTACCATATAAGTTTATTATATAGTAATATATGGGAATCGATATATCATATTAAAATTTGATAGTAAATTAAGATTCTTATTGTAAATAAAAATCATTTCTGTTATTATATAAGATAATAGTAGATATAATTTAGAGGAGGTAATTTTTAAATGCCTAGAGTGTTAGTTGTAGACGATGCAGCATTTATGCGATTAAATTTAAAAAATATATTAAAAGACGAATTTGAAGTAGCAGGTGAAGCAGAAAACGGAAAAGAAGCAGTGGAATTATATCAGGAATTAAAGCCGGACATAGTTACAATGGATATTACAATGCCAGTGATGGATGGTTTAGAGGCTATTAAAGCTATTCAGGATATTGATCCAGATGCTCAAATTGTAGTCTGTAGTGCCATGGGTCAGCAAAAAATTGTTATTCAGGCAATTGAGATGGGTGCTAAAGATTTTATAGTAAAACCATTTAAAAAAGATAGAGTTATGGAGTCACTTAAAAAACTACTCTAAATTTTTAAAGGTTTATATTAATAATTTATGATATATTAATTATAATGAATATACATAATACATAATGATGTATTAAATATTAGCAAAATTAGTGAAAGCTAATGACGCAACGTCATGGGTCTACGATATTTTTATTATGACTGCCAGACTGCATATTGAAAAATCTATAGTTTATACTGTAGATTTTTTTGATTCTGAGGGGGGATAAAATATGGAAAATTTAGAAGTTATAACCAGAGCTCTTGCTGGTTCTGCCCGCAGGGGGGAATTAATTGCTAATAATTTAGCAAATGTAAGCACCCCAGGTTATAAAAGACAGGATATTGATTTTAAATCTGCTTTAAAAAAGGAGATGGGCTCAGCCAGTTCTGTTAGTTTAAAAACAACCAGCAATAATCATCTGCCTTTTAGCAGGCAGTATGCTTCAGTAAAGAGTTCTCAGAACAATAGAAATAATAGAAATGATGAAAATAGTGTCGATATAGATGTAGAAATGGCAGAATTAGCAAAAAACAGTATCTATTATAATGTGATGACTAATAGAGCTGCTGGACACTTTTCTACCTTAAATCAAGTTATTCAGCAGGGAGGTAAGTAATCATGTTTAAAGGAATAGATATCAGTGCATCTGGTCTAACAGCACAGAGGTTGCGGATGGATACAATTTCTTCTAATATTTCTAATGCAGAAACAACCCGAGATGAAGATGGTAATACATATCGAAGAAAAGTACCTATTTTTAGACAGAAATTGGATAATCAAATGGGAAAAGGCTCTGTCAGCAGTGCAGATTCTAATTCAGCCGGAGTTGAAGTCGATGAAATTGCAGAAGATCAGTCTCCTTTTCGTTTAGAATTTCGTCCCAATCATCCTGATGCAAATGAAGAGGGTTATGTGGAACTGCCAAATGTTAGTGTGATGACAGAAATGGTAAATATGATAGATGCCAGTCGTGCTTATGAAGCAAATATTCAGGCCATTTCTAATTATAAGAGTATGGCAAACAGTGCTTTAAATATCAGCACTTAATTAAGGAGTGGAGAAGATGGAAATAAATCCAGTAAAATTCCAGAGTGGATTCGAAAACTTTACAATTGATAAAGAAAACAATAATCAGGTTGAGGCTTTCTCTGATTTATTTAGGGAGCAGCTCAATCAGGTAAATGAGATGCAAAAAGATTCTCAGGCAATGACAGCCAGTTTTGCTGCTGGTGAAACTGATAATGTACATGATGTGATGATAGCAGCCGAAAAGGCAAAAGTTGCTGTTAATTTAACTACAGCAGTACAGACAAAGGTGATAGATGCTTATAATGAAATTATGCGTTTACAGGTATAATAATATTAGAAATACTAACATAGACCAAAGAGTATTTACGGAAGAGGTATAGTGATGGCCGAATTTTTCGAAAAATACAAAGAAGAATTGCAGAATACATGGCAAAAATTAAATAAGGGTGTACAAATTTTAATTATTGTTCTCACATTAATTATGGCTGGTGTTTTCGGCTATCTTATTTTTAGGGGAACTTCTAATAATTATCAACCTCTTTTTACTAATTTAACTACAGCCGATACAGCAGCGATTGTAGATAGATTGGATGAAAACAATGTTGAATATCAGCTGGGAGGTAATGGTAATACAGTTTTAGTTCCGGAAAGTGAAATTTATAGACTGAGACTCGATATGGCTTCAGCCGGACTTCCTGATCAGGGAGTGGTTGGTTTTGAAATTTTTAACAGCAGTGACTTCGGTACGACTGAGTTCGAAAGACGGGTCAATTATTATCGGGCTCTTGGTGGTGAGCTAAGCCGTTCGATTCAATCAATTTCTGGAATTGAATTCGCACGAGTTCAGATTACACCTCCAGAGGAGAGTTTGTTTTTAGCAGAGGAAAAGTCTGCTACTGCTTCAGTGATGGTAAAACTGGCCCCTACATATAATATGAGTCAGGAACAGGTTAGTGCTGTGCAGAATTTAGTTGCCAGTGGAGTTCAGGATTTACCCTTAGATCAGGTTACCATAGTTGATACCAGTGGTAATCTTTTGTCTCAGGCATCCAATGGGAGTGATAATAACTGGTCCAACCCTCAAAACTTTGCAGTGCAGCAGGAATTTGAGTCATCTTTAAAAAATGATTTGACTGCACTTTTGACAAAGGTATTAGGACCTAATAATTTTGCTGTACAGGTTAATGCAAATTTAAATTTTGATCAAAGACAGGCAGAAAGCAAAACTTATACTCCGGTTGTTGATGAGAGTGGTATTGTACGCAGTGAAGAGATAAACACTGAAACTCAGGAAAATGGAGTAAGCGGTGGAGCACCTGGTACAGATACAAATATCCCCCAATATCAGGGAGAAGCTGCTGGTGATGAGAGCAGTTATGAAAGAGAAAATACTATTACAAATTATGAAATAAACGAAAGAATAGAACAGCATGTTTATGCACCGGGAGAGCTAAAGCGCTTATCTGTTTCAGTAATGATTGATCAAAATACTGATGAAGAAACAGTTGAACAGATCAGAAATGCTGTCGAAGCAGCAATTGGCTATAATGAGCAAAGAGGCGATGTTTTAAATATAACCTCAATTGCTTTTGACGATTCTTTAGAAAACGCTGCTCAAGAGGCTATGCAGGCTCAGGCAGAGGCAGAAAGACGTCAGATGTATATTTATGGTGGACTTATATTATTAGTTTTAATTTTAACTTCCGCTTTAATTATTTATTTATACCGCAAAAAACCTGCAGCAGATAGAGCTAGTAAAGTTGATGTAGCCGTTGAAGAAGATGATGAAGAAATTGATTTATTTGAACCAGATGCAGCTCAAAGAAAAAGTGCTAAAGTTAAAAATGAGCTAGAAAATATGATTCATACTGATCCAGAAAATGCAGCCAAGTTAATCCGCAGCTGGTTAGTTGATGAATAAATGTTGAAGGGGTTTTTGTTATGAGAGAAGAATTGACAGGTAAAGAAAAGGCAGCTATTTTGCTGATTTCACTGGGGCCTGATGTGTCTTCAGATATTTTTAAACATCTAGATGATGAAGAAGTAGAAAAATTAACATTAGAAATTGCAAATCAGAATAAAATTGATCCTGAAATCAAAAAAAAGATTCAGGAAGAGTTTCTGCAGCTGCAAAAAGCAAATGATTATATTAATTCAGGTGGGATAAACTATGCCAAAAAAATACTGGAGAAATCATTTGGCAAAGACAAAACGCGCAATATTATTAATCGTTTAACCGCTACTCTGCAGGTTCGACCCTTTGACTCAATTCGAAAATCAGATCCGGCCCAACTCCTGAATTTTATTCAGGGTGAACATCCCCAAACAATTGCTCTGATTCTTTCGTATATTGATCCAAGCCAGGCTTCTCAAGTTATATCATCACTTTCTCCAGATATTCAGAGTGAAGTAGCTAAAAGAATAGCTGTGATGGATAGAACATCTCCAGAAATAATTAAAGAAGTAGAATCTGTACTGGAAAAGAAGCTTTCTTCTGTTGCTGCCAATGAATATGCAAGTGCTGGTGGTATTGAATCTATAGTTGATGTTCTAAATCAGGTGGATCGAGGTACAGAAAAGAATATTTTAGATAAATTAGAAGAAGATGATCCAGAACTAGTTGAAGAAATTAAAAAGAGAATGTTTGTCTTTGAAGATGTTGTCCTCTTATCGGATAGAGCTGTACAGCTTGTACTGCGTCAGGTTGAAACTCATGATCTTGCTTTAGCTTTAAAAACTGCCAGTGATGAGGTTGAAAATATTATAACAGGTAATATGTCTCAGAGAGCTGCAGAAATGCTGGAAGAAGATATGGAATTTATGGGACCTGTCAGAATTAGAGAAGTAGAAGATGCACAACAGCGGATTGTGAATGTGATTAGAGAGTTAGAAGAAAGTGGAGAAATTGTCATTGCCAGAGGTGGGGAGAGTGAAGTAATTGTCTAAAGTTATCAAAGCATCTCAGGTTACAGGAGAATATAAAGTAAATCAAAATTCTAAGTTTTTTACTTTTAATGATGAAAATGATCTGGAAGAATCTAATTCAAAAAAAAATAAAAGCAGTACTAAAACTTTTAAAAAACAGAAAAAAGCAATTTCTGAGGCAGAAAAAAAAGCTAAAAAAATAATTAATGATGCAGAAGCAGAAGCAGCAAAAATAATTGAAAAAGCCAAAAAAGAAAAAACAGAGATTTTAGCTGAAAAGGATGAAATTTACAAAGAAATCAAAGCTGAGGCTCAAGCTGAAGGAATGCAGGAAGCCCAGGCTGAAATCGATCGTTCTCAAAAGGAATTAGCTTTATTAATTTCTAGCTTTGAAGAAGAATTTAATCGGGAAAAAAGCAGGATTAGAAAAGATATTATTGAGTTAGCTGTTAAAATTGCCAGTATTGTAATTGATGTTAAATTAGAAACTGAACACGATATGATTAATAATATTATTTCTGATATGTTAAGCAAGATAGATGATAATCATCGCGATATAGTAGTTAGAGTTAATCCCCAGCTGATCCCATATATTGAAGAAAATCGTTTTTATGAACATATAAATCAAAAAAATATTGAATTTATTTCAGATCCTGAATTAAAAAAAGGTGATTGTGTAGTGGAAACCAATCTTGGTGGTAAAGAGGGAAGTCTGGAACACAAACTGGATTTAATTAAAACTGAGTTATTAAAAGAGGTAGAAGAGTATGATTAATTTAGATATGTCAAAACTAGAAGACAGACTCAATGATATGAATATGACACGTAATTTTGGCCACATTAATCGTGTTATTGGGCTTGTTATCGAGTCTATTGGACCTCAAGCATCAATCGGAGAGCTCTGTTTGATTAAAGGTGAACATGAAGATATTAAGGCTGAAGTAGTGGGCTTTGATGATAATAAGGTTTTGATGATGCCGATTGGAGAAATGGAAGGAATTAAACCGGGAGCCAGGGTTGTGGCTACTGACCAGAAATTGAAAGTTAAAGTT
>Ga0306868_1000626_pt1 | contig 21618 bp, 14 predicted proteins | sample AntRauTorckE6832_FD_190411 | JGI IMG/M metagenome (GOLD analysis project Ga0306868, IMG submission 190411) | Saline lake microbial communities from Rauer Islands, Antarctica - Metagenome Torckler E6 #832 (v2) (version 2) | ecosystem: Environmental > Aquatic > Non-marine Saline and Alkaline >... | reverse complement strand
TTTGTATCGGTTTCATTATTAATCCCGAGAGCTTTACCTGCTTTGTAACTTCCATGCTGAATACTGCCCATTGGACAGAACTGGCACCAGGTACGGGGCGAATAAAAAATAGAGGTAATCCCCCCTAAAACTGTTACCATTAAATAACTGGCGACAAAAATAAAACCCAATTTATCTAAAAATGGGGCCTGTCCATAAATATTAATAACATTAATCAACTTTCTTCCAATTTGGAAGGAAAAAAAGAGAAAAAAAGTAATCTTTAAAAATTTTGATTTAAAAAATTGAGGGATCTCCTTATTCTTACTAAACTGAAGCAGTATTGAATCAAATAAACTACCATGTGGACAAATATTACCACACCAGTAGCGGCCTTTAAAAAAAGAAGTTAAAGATAAACCAGCAATAATCGGCAATACTAATAGTCCAAGTTTAGGAAACCATAAGCCTCCGATAGCAACGGTTAAAGTGAAAATCCAGGCATATTTTCTAAGTAAGCTAAACGTTCGATTAGTTTCAATATAATACATTGATTCTATATTTTCAATTGATTATCCTCCTAGTTATATTCTAATATCTAGATAATACAATATATTATTTATAAACAAATGTCAATAACAGCTTAATTACAGATTTAAGATTTTAATGAATTCATCAGCTAACTCGGGATCGAACTGACTTCCAGCACAGCTTTTTATTTCTTTTAAAGCTTCCTCGTTTGAAATAGATTTGCTGTAAGGAAGCTCATGAGTCATTACATCATAAGCATCAATGATAGCAATAATTCTTGCCAGATAAGGTATATCTTCTCCAGACAAACTTCTAGGATAACCACTTCCATCCCATTTTTCATGATGTGCAAATATATCTTCTGCTACTACAGCAAATTCTTCTGAAGCTAAAGCAATTTTGTAACCCTGTTCTGAATGATTTTTCATAATCTTCCATTCTTCTTTATTCAATTTTTCAGGTTTATTTAGAATCTTTTCACTGATATTAGTTTTACCTATATCATGTAAGGTGGCTAGTAAAGATAATCTATTTATTTCAGAATTAGTAAGTTTTAACTTTTCTCCAAAATCAAAAGCCAATTTAGTCATTCTTAAGGTATGTTCTTTTCTTTCATAACTTTTAGCAGCTAAAGTATTAAGTAAGCCCTGAACAATATTACTTTTACTGCTCCTGCTTTCTGATAATTTATTTTGATACATATTATTATCTGCTTTTTTAAAAACTTCTTTTATATCCTGCTCAGCTTCATTTTTAGTAGCTGTACCTAAGGCAATAGAAATCGGAATCTTTTTATTTTTAGACTTTCTTGTTTCTTCCTTTATTCTTTTTAATATTTTTTCTGCCTGTTTTTTATTAGTCTTAGGCAGCAGAACTGCAAATTCATCTCCACCCTGACGAGCTAAAATATCTTCTTCTCTCAGAGTGTTTTCTAAAATTTGCGCAGCCTTTTTTAACAGCTGATCTCCCTTTTCATGACCATAGCTGTCATTAATAATCTTCAGTCCATTTACATCTGCCATAATAATACTTAAGGGCAGCTGTCTTTTTGTATCCAGTCTCTCCATTTCTTCTTCAAAAAAACGGCGGTTATAAAGGTCGGTTAGTTTGTCTTTATAAGATAAATACTCAATTTCTTTTTCTTGTTGTCTGCGTTCTGTTATATCAATAAAAATTAATGATTTTAATTTTATATTTTTATAATTTATTTCCATACTCTGAATATCAAGCCATTTAACTGTATCTGAAATACTCATTTTAATAATAGAACTTCTTTTTTCTTTCTTTTTGCTGTCGCTAAAAAATTCTTTTAAATTTAGTTCAGAAAAAAATTCAGAAGCATTTTTGTTTAAAATATTTTTTCTATTTTTTTCTATAATATCTAAAAATGCTTTGTTAACATACTTTATTTTTTCATCTTCCAATAAAATACAGATTCCTGCAGGATTACTTTCTACTAAATTTTGAAATACCTGAGTTGATAAAAAGAGACTCCTAATACTTAATAAATTTTTGATTCGAGAAATAAAAGTTCTCTGCTTGACAGGAATTTCTATTATTTCATCTATTATTTTCAGATATTTATCGGGTATCTCTTCTTTAGCAGTTCTAGTTATTAAAAGAAGCGGGACATAAAAAAAACTTTCTGACTTTTTAAGTCTAAAAATATCCTCTTTATTTTCTTTTAATCCCTGCTCATCTAAAATTATTAAATCTACCTTTTCAAACTCTCCAGTAAAATCATTAGTAATAACTTCATATTCAGGCTTTAAATATTTTTTTAAAATATTTTGGTTTTCTCTGTGAGATATCATTAGAGCAATTCTCTTTTTTTCTTTTAAATTAAAATTGCCTTCTAAAATAATATTATCTATCACTGATATTCAGTCTCCTTTTTTACTGATAATAATAATTATCATTTATCTATAAATTCGGGATTACCGCTTAATATCCCTCTTAAATCTTCTAATGGTTCCCCGACTTTTATTCCTGCTTCAGTTATTTCAAAATCCCGCATTGTGTTTTCAAAACCACTCATTCTTTTTTTTAAAACCCCAATAGCTTTCTTTAACTTTCCATGAATTTCTAAATAACGCAAAAAGATAAGATTGTCTGCTATAAAACTGGTCTCGGTATCTGTAGCCTGAAAATCACCAGTTATCATTTTCTGTTCGTTAATCATTAAAACTGTAACTCCCTCACCTTTTAAGTGTTCACACAAATAATGAATTCCTGTAATCATTTTCTGTGTTTCATTAAGAGAATTAAAAGTTAGAAAATAGCCCGCGATCGAATCAAGTAAAACTACAGATATATCTTTTTCTTTTACATCTTTGCTTACTTCATAGGCAAATTCGGCAGGTGTATATTCTAAAGGACTAATTTCTTTTATAAAAACTTTATTATCATTTTTTAGCTGTTCTAAAGGAATATTAATCGACTTACTTCTTTCCATTAATGTTTTATAACTTTCTTCAAAAGTATAAATAATTGATCTTAAATTATGATCACCATTAGCCTTAACAAACTGAGTTCCCAGGGTTGTTTTTCCAACCCCAGTCGGACCAGAGATAATCGTTGTAGTACCTTTTTCTATACCACCGTGGAGTAATTTATCTATTTCTGGGACACCAAAAGAAAGTACTTCACTTTCATAATCAAGATTGGTTTTTTTGAGTTCTAATTGAGGATAAATTTTAATACCATCTTTTTTGAATTTCAGAGTATGTTTTCCCCTTTGAAAACTTGAACCACGATATTTTGTTATTTCCAGATAATGATTTTGATGTTCATATAAAATATTTATAATACCATCTACCATAAATTGCAAGTCATCATCAGGATTAGAAGTTCCTACTTCCGATGTTAATAAAATAGTAGAATTATATTTTTTTACAAACTGCATAAAAGATAAAATTTGTTTTCTGAACTTGAAATTATCTGAACTCAAGTATTTTAACTGGGTAAAGCCATCAAAAAAGATTCTGTCCGGTTTTAATTCATCAATTTTTTGAGTTAACTTTTTAAGTAATGGTTTTTGCTCACTCTGGGCAGAAGAAAAAAGATCATAATCTTTATTTTCTGAGACAAAATCTGCTCCTGGACTTAGGTCAATATAATTAATTTGATCCATGGGAAAATCATAATTTTTCCCGTTCACTTTAATTTTTTCTATATCTTCAGTCATAGTTACTAAAAGAACTTTCTCTTTACTTTTTAAACCATCTATCAAAAAATGCAGCCCCAGGGTTGTTTTTCCAGTACCTGGACCACCACGCAGTAAATAAAATCGCCCTGGAATTAATCCGCCTTTTAGTACTTTATCCAGACCTTCAATACCTGTAGATAATAAACTGTTTTTCATATATAAGCTCCTTTCTTCTACTAGCTGTTAATCTTAAATATATTATACTTTCTTAACTGTTAAATGAATTAATTAATTCAATAAATTTTTCTGCTAATTCTGGATCAAATTGACTTCCAGCACAGCTTTTAATTTCTGCCAGAGCTTCTTCCTGAAACATCGCTTTACTGTAAGGTCTGTCATTAGTCATCACATCATAAGAGTCTATAATAGTAATTATCCTGGCCAGATAAGGAATATCTTTTCCCTTTAACTTGCTAGGATAGCCACTCCCATCCCATTTTTCATGATGAGCTAATATTGGATCTGCTACTAAAGCAAATTCTTCGGAAGCAGAGGCAATTTTGTATCCTCTTTCGGGATGTTCTTTGATCAATTCCCACTCTGCATCAGTTAATCTTCCTGGTTTTTTTAGTATGTCTTCTGCAATACTTGTCTTACCAATATCATGCAGAGTTGCTAACAAAGATAATCTATTAAGTTCAGAAGTAGAAAGTTCTAATTTTTCTCCAAAATCAAAGGCTAATTTAGTCATTCTTAAGGCATGTTCTTTGGTCTCACTACTTTTGGCATTTAAGGTGTTTAATAAGCCCTGGACAATATTACTTTTACTGCTCCTGCTTTCAGATAATTTATTTTGATTCATATTATCTTCTGCTATTTTTATGATTTCTGTTATTTTATTATTTTTTTCCACCTTGGTTGCTGTTCCAAGTGAAATAGAAAGAGAAATCTCTCCGATGTTTTGTTCTCTGCTTTTAAGCTTAATCCTTTTAACAATTTTTTTAGCAGTTTTATTGGTAGTCCGGGGAAGTAAAATAGTAAACTCATCCCCACCATAACGAGCTAGTATATCATCCTCTCTGACCACTCCTTTAAATATTTCAGCTGTTTTTATTAATAATTCATCTCCCATATCCTGCCCATAGCTATCATTTATAATTTTTAGGCCATTTAAATCCCCCATAATAATACTGATTGGTAGCTGCCTTTTAGTATCTAATCTTTCCATTTCTGCTTCAAAAAATTTTCTATTATATAGATCTGTTAATGAATCTTTATATGCTAAATACTTGATTTCTTTTTCTTTTTCTAGCCTCTCAGTTATATCCTGCGCAAAAACAAATTCATATTCTTTATCTTGATATTTAAAATACTGGCTTGTTATTTCAACTGGCAAATATTTTTTGTTAGTAGTTAGATAGCTTAACTCATAACTTAAAGATCCAGCTGATTTTAACTTATCCCAATACTTTTCACGCTCTCTATAATAATCATCGCTTATTATATTTTCAACCTTTAAACCGATAAGTTTATCTCTATTATAACTTAATTGTTCAAAAGCAGTCTCATTAGCATATTCAATTATTCCATCTGAATTTACTCTAAAAATTAACAGATCAGCGTTATTAATCGAAAAACTCATCATTTCAAGCTCTTTTCGCTGTTTTAATCTTTCTGATATATCTTTAATAAATTCTACAACACCTGTAATTTTATTTTTTTCTTGATCATAAATTGGATAGCTAAATATTTCAATAAAATCTATCTCAAAATCAGCTGACATTTTTTTTATAGTACTTTTCATTTTACCAGTTTTTAAACTTTTTATAACTGGGCAGTTATCACAATCATCCTCTTTACTATAAAACCCACTAAAACATTTCTTCCCCTCAAGAAATGCTTGGTCTTCAAACCATTTTTGCATAGTCGGATTAGTATAGCGAATGGTTAAATCAGGATTTAAAACAGCTATTCCATCCTGAATACTTTCTAAGACACTATTTAATAAAATATTCTTTTCTTTGAGTTCATTTTCTAGCTTTTTTCTTTCAGTAATATCTAAATGCATTGAAATTATCCCTTTACTACCATCTGATAAAGTAATACTAGTTTCTTTTAAGTTATAGTGTTTAATATTTCCTTCTTTAGTTGGAGTTTTGACATCGAACTCAAGATCTTTGCCCTTTAAAATTCTTTTTATATTTTCTTTTGCTAACTCCTTATATTCTGGCAGTACAAATTTTTCTAAAATACTACTTCCTTCCAATTCTGATTTAGAGTAACCAGAATCATCACACATAATATCATTGACTTCAATGATTTTTCCATTTTCATTTTCGAGCATAAATCCTATAGGAGCTGAGTTGAATATAGTTTGATATCGTTCTTTATTTTTTTCTATCTTTTGTTCTCGCTTCTTATCTTCGGTAATATCAGAAAACATAGTCGTAAAATGGTTTTTTTCATCACTGTATACCTTAATTTTATACCATTTATCCAAAGGTTCAGAGTACTTTTTAACAGTTTCAGTCGCTCCTGTCAGTGCAACTTCACCGTAAAATTCAATCCAATTAAATTCACTTTTAGTAATATCACTGAGTACATTTGTTACCCTTTCATCAATAATTTCCTCTTTTTTTAAACCAGTCAGTTCTTCAAATTTTTTATTCACCTCTAAAAATATATAATCTACTGCTTTACCCTCTTCATCATAGATAACTTTATGATAGGCAAAAGCTAAAGGCATATTTTCAATGATATTTTTATACTTATTACTATTTCCCTTCATGCTTTTACTCCCTTTCCATTATAAAATACTATATTATTGATAAGCATAATAAGCAAATTAACATTTCAAACCGAAAAAAGCCAGTTAAATAAAAACACTGGCTAATTTATACCTGAGATAGACCTGTCAATCTTAGGAAATCCCTTAGACACAGAATTTTGCGTGATAGTTTTTCAACTATTTTGCTCTTTATATTAAATTTAAAATCAGTAAATACTAATTATTACTATATATTACTTTGATCTCAATAACAATAATTTTTTATTAAAAATAAAATTTTATATAAGCATTTCAAAAGATCAATCTATCTCTATCATTTCAATAAAGGCTTCTACCAACTCTGGATCAAATTGCTCACCAGCACAACACTTTATTTCTGCCAGAGCTTCTTCCTGAGAAATAGCCTTACTGTAAGGTCTATCATGTGTCATTACATCATATGCGTCGATTATTGAGATGATTCTCGCTAAATATGGAATATCCTCCCCTTTTAAACTGTTTGGATATCCCTTGCCATTCCAGTACTCATGATGAGCTAATATATCTTCTGCTACTTCTGCAAACTCCTCCGAGGACTTAGCAATTCTATAACCATATTCAGAATGTTCTTTGATATTTTCCCATTCAGTATCATTTAAACTATCTTTTTTCTTTAAAATCTTCTCATCAATATTGATCTTACCTATATCATGCAGAGTTGCTAAAACAGACAATCTATTTTGTTCTGAATTTGAAAGATTTAATTTTTGCCCAAAATCTAAAGCCACTTTATTCATTCTAAGAGAGTGATCTTTTGTTTCATTACTCTTTGAATTTAAAATATTTATTAAACCTTGAACTATATTGCTTTTATTACTGCGAGTTTCAGATAATTTATTTTTATACATTTTATCATCAGCTTTTTTTAATATTTTTCCTATATTCTGCTCTGATTTTTCTTTTGTTGCTCTACCCAGAGCAATAGATATTGGTATCAAATCAATATTTGTTTTTTTACATTTTTCTTTTATTCTTCTTTCGATTCTTTCTGCCTCTTCTTCTGCAGTATTTGGAAGTAAAACTGCAAATTCATCTCCACCCTGTCTTGCCAGTATATCTTCTTCCCGCAGAGATTCTTTCAAAATTTGAGCAGCTCTTTTTAGTACTTCATCACCTTTATCATGACCATAACTGTCATTAATTATTTTTAATCCGTTTAAATCTGCAACTAAAATACTGAATGGTAAATTCCTAGAAGTATCCAGCCTTTTCATTTCTTCTTCAAAAAATCTACGATTATATAAACCAGTTAGTGAATCATAATAGGTGAGTTTTTCAATCTTTTGTTCATCTAGATTTTTAGCTATAGCTCTTGTAATAACTTCAGTAAAGATATTTATATATTCAATCTTTTCACTCTCACAAATCTCTTTTGCTTTCATGTTTCCAAAAGTATAAAAACCAAATAATTCGTTATTTATATAGATTGATACAGAAGCAACAGATCTAATATTTTGTGCCTTTAAAAACTCTTTATCTTTTTTTGCTTCAACTGGTAAATTTTCAATATCGCAGACTATAAAATAATCTTTACTTTTTACCTGTCTCATCCACCATTGTATTTTCTCAACTGATAGATTCTTTAATTCTCTTTTTGAAAATGGTATATTATTATGCCACTGATGAATTCTTGATAAGTACTTTTCATTTTCTAACAGCTTAAAAATTTGAATGTGATCAATATCAAAAAAATTACCAATTACAGCTAACGAGTCATTTATTTTATAATCAATATTATCAGAACTTAAATTAACTAAATTTGAAGAAACTTCAGCAAGTGATTTTTGAAACTGATGCTGTAATTCTAATTCATCTTTTTCCTTTTTTCTCTCAGTTATATCTTTGATATATCCATGCCATAAAAATTCTCCACTATCCAACTCTTCTGGCTGAGCACTTCCTTCAATCCATTTTAATTCTTCATTTTGAAGATTGATTCTAAATATATTCTGCCAGGAAGTTAATTTATCTTTTGACTTTTCAATAGATTTAATGAATCTATCAAAATCATCCTCATAAATCTTAGAAAATATTTTATTCGCATCTTCTTCTGCTTCACCTGTCTTAACATCAAAAAGAGCCTCTAATCCTTTTGAAGCATAAGGAAGATAATAATTGCCGTCTGATCTTGATTCAAACTGATATAATGCTCCAGGAACCTGGTCAGTTAAGTTTTCTAATAGTTTCTTTGTCTCATTTAATTTTTCCATTTTTTCTTTTAATTCTGAAATAATATTATTAAAGCTACTGCTTAAAGTGTTATATAGAATAATTAAAAAACTAAGCATTAATATTACAAATACAGTAATGATTTGAGTTGTAATTAAATTTAAAGAATTATATAAAGTAGTTTTTGAACCAACAGCTTTTAACCAATAATCGGTATTTAATATTCTTCTATGTTCAATTATCTGATCAACCTGCTCTGTTGTCTGCTTAAAAGCAGTTCCACTTTGTATAATTTCATATTTAATACCATTTTGATTAATATTACTTATAAATACACTTATATCAAATACAGCAATATCTCTACCTAATTTTTCTCCAGCAGCAGAAATAATTGGCGAATTAATAATTATAGACTCTTTATTATCAGTTAAAATAAATTCTAAAGTATTAGATTTAGTAAGATCGGATTGAATTTTAGCTAATTTAATTTCTCCATATTGAGCAACTACTTTATCATCAGTTATTCTATAAGCTGCTAGAATATTATCTAAAGCCTTTACACCATCAACAAATTTAGATTGTGTATAATTTCTTAATTCTTCTAAAGAAGTTTTTTGATTATTATAATCAATCAACTTATTTTTTATCATAGTTCTGCTGGAAAGACTTTTGCTGCCCTCTATATATCTATCAAATCTATTTTCGATACTTAGCTCATTAATAGATACTTGATTTAAAAAATTTTTCTTTAAAGAGTTTTCTAACTGATTTTTTAGAGGAGAAAAAACTCCTAAATAAAAAAACACAATAGCGATAATGGCTGCAGAAATAATTATTGCTGTTAATTTTTTTTTTATTATAGTTATTCAAGTAATCACACCCAGTCAAATTTTATAGATAGATATTATTTTTAACATTATTTATTATTATATCCAATAAATTAATAGCATCTCAATAAATTATAATTTATTATTTTCTAAAAGTTTTTATATCATATGTTTTTGGTTTCTCATGAATAATAGAATACAGATATTCTTTTTCTGCAAATGGTATTGAGTGGCTGTAAACTTCTACATCTTTAACTGTTCCATCAGAAATTTTATGTTTAAAACTAAAATAATTTTTATTTTTACTCTTTGCTTTTTTCATTTCTTTTTCCACTTCTTCTTTGCTTAAAACATTTATATCTGCTATTTTCATTGAAGTGAGCACTTCTCTGCCCCAGCCATAAAAGATTTCTGCTGCTGGATTAGCATCAACTATTTCACCATTATCAGGATCAATAATTAACATAACTGTATTCTCATTTTCAAAGAGAGCTTGATATTTACCTTTGATATTTTTATATTTACTCTTTGTTTCTTCTAACTCAATAATATCTCGGTAAATAACATAATAACCCATATTACCCCCATCTAAGGAAACAGTAAAAGCCTGAATTGAGACTTTAATCTTTTCTCCATTTTCTTTTTTTCTGATAGTCTTTGAGTTTATTTTTTCTCCTTGAACTAATTTATGAATATGATTTTCAACTTCAGCAGTTTTCTCTTTGGGTACTATTTTTTTAATTTTTTCTCCAATAATTTTTTGTTTATCATATCCGAACATATTTACAAAATAGTTATTAGCTCTAATAATGATAAATTCTTCATCCAAAATTACTATTCCTTCATTTGATTCCTCAAATAATTCTTCACATCTCTCTTTTCGTTTCAATAAATGGTTTTTGCTTTTAGAGTCATTAATTTCATTATTTAAAATGTCCTGCTGCAGCTTTTCTGCTTTATCATTTTCAATAATTTTAATAAAAGCTTCTACAACCTGAGGAGAAAATTGAGTTCCCTTATTCGTTTTTATTTCTTTTAAGGCGGCTTCAATACTTAAAGAATCACGATAGGCTCTCCTGGATAACATTGCATCCCAGGCATCTGCTACACCTAAAATTTGAGAAATCAAAGGAATATCATTTGCCTGTAGCCCTTCAGGATAACCCCTGCCATCCCATCTCTCATGATGAGATAATATATATTTTGCAATTGGTTTTAGTATTTTAGAACTATTTAATGCTTTATTGCCCCAAACAGGATGTTTTTTAATCAATTCGTATTCTTTATCAGTTAATTTTCCATTTTTATTTATAATATCGAGTGGTATAAGTAATTTACCTATATCATGAACCAGGCCTGCCCAATAAGTATCTCTTATCGTTTTTTTAGAAAGATTCATTTCTTTAGCTATAGCTGAAGCTAATTTTGCTACATTTTCTGAATGCCCCTTGGTATAAAGATCATACATTTCCATGATTTTGATAATTGAAGTTATTAATTCTTTAGTAAAATTAGTCTGTAAATCATCAAATCTTTTAAAAGCGAAAAAAGAAGAAGCTAAAGTTGAAAAAGATTCTAAAACTTTTTTGGTAACCTCGCTAAATACCTTACTGCTGTCTTCTTTTATATCAAGAGCCATTCGCCCAACTGGATGTCCATCTATCAAAATGTTTATATATAATGAACTTTTGATAGGTCTCAATGCTTTTATAAAATCTTCTTTTGCTTCTGGTTTAATTTTATTAATATCAAAAAAATAATCATTGCTATTATTTATATTTTTACTATCTTTATGAAAAAGCAGTTTCTTATCAAATCTTATTTCTTCTAAAATATTAATTTCATGACCAACTGCATCTATAAATTCACATTGATCCTGATCATTTATTATACATACTTTCCCGTAATCAGCTTCTGGAATTATCTCTATAGCACTCTTTAGTAAATCAGAAAAGAATTCTTTTTCACTAAGCAGTGACTTATCTTCCATATTAGATACCAGTTCGATCATATTTACAAATCTTTGATTAAGCAAATTAACTTCTTCAAAAGACTGCTCTAATTCCTCATTCATAGCCATAACTTCTTGATTATAGGCTGTTACTTGCTCATAAGAAGCCGAAAGTTCTTCTTTTTGCTTGCTGATTTTTTCTTCTCTATTTTTTCTGGCTGTAATATCAAAGACAAAAGCTTCGATTACAAAAAAATCTCCATATTCATTACTTATTTTTGCATTCATGCTTAACCAAATTTGGCTGCCATCTTTTCTTAATGCTTTATAATCAAAACCTTTTACTTCTCCATTTTCTTTTAACATCTTTACAAATTCTTCTCTTTTTTTATGGTTAACATATAGATCAGGATAATATTCTAATGCATTTTTAACACTATTAAATCCCAAAATTTCTGCCATTCTTTTATTAATTTTAAATACTTTTCCATTTGAGCTGGTTGTAACAATACCTATCGGAGCAGAATTAAATAAATTTTGATATTTATTCTCGCTCTTTTTTAATTTTTCTTTAAAAATACTTTCTCTTTTTTCATATTCCTGAATGTTTTTTAACCAGCTTTCTATTTCATATTCTACAATCTGATTATCTCTATAGCCTTCGGGAACTATATAGTAAGGATTTTCATGGATTTTACCCTGCCAGATTATATAATGGTGAAGCTCAATTATTGCCTTTATTATACTTTTATCAAACTTATTGAGATTATAGCGACACATTGCTATTACAGGATAATCATTAAAAATATATTCATTTAACATCCACTCATATTCAATTATTTCATTTTTGCCGTTTTTAAAATTTAAAACCCAGCTTAATTCACCAGTTATAGATAAGCCTTGATAACCTTCTTCTAAAGCATTTATTGACTCTTTCTTTAAAGTTTCAATCATTTGAACAGCCTTGAAATTATCACTTAAAGCGTAAGTTTCTTCTTTATCTAAAAACTGCAGCTGGCCATTTTCTATATATGAATCAAAATTAGACACTTGTTTTCTTAATTCACTTATAAGAATTTCTTCATTTAGATCACCTTTGATATAAAGGCATTTTTCATTTCTATCCAGACTTGTTTTAATAAAGGAAACTGAGGCAGAAAGAATTTCTTTTTCTTCTTTGTAAAGTAATACTATGTGATCTCCAGTTTTCATTTTATCCAGATTAGCAATTTTTTCATAATTGATCATATTTTTCAGCTCCTTTTATTAAATCTCAATCTAAATCTATTTCTAAATTAAAATTATAAAATATTTTTTTATATCGATTACTATTACTAACTTCTCGTTAAGTGTTAAAATACCTTTTATAAATTCTGAATTCATTTCAAGTCTTGATTTATTAATTAATAATCCTCCGATCAGATCCATTATTTAATAAAGATTTTCTAAATCTAAGTCATTACTCTTTCAAACTAACTATTCCCTACATATAGTCTGCAGGTTCAAACCATTAAAAAGATGAAGGTTAATACAAAATATTTTGTATTAACCTTCATCTTCAGTAAAATTTTTAGTTATTATAATCTGAATTTATTTACAGCGTCTGTTAAATTATTTGCCATATTAGCTAAGTCTTCAGCTGCACTTACTATTTCCTCAGTTGCTGCAGACTGTTCTTCACTTGCTGCAGCTACTTCTTCAGAGTTACTGGCTGCTTCTTCACTTACTCTTGCAATTTCTTGAACAGTTGCCTCTACTTCTTTACTATTTGTACTAACTTTTCCAGACTGCTGGTTAATATTTTCTATTAACTCTCTCAATCGCAAAGCAGCACTATTTATCTTTTCAAAAGCAATACCTGTATTTCTAATTGCAGATACACTGTCATCTACTACTTGTTCTGTGTTATCCATTTTACTAACAGCACTTCCAACACCACTCTGGATTTCTTTTACAAGACCGCCAATTTGAGTTGTTGCTTCTTCTGACTCTTCTGCTAACTGTCTTATTTCATCAGCTACAACAGAAAATCCTCTGCCAGCTTCTCCTGCTCTGGCTGCTTCGATAGCTGCATTTAAGGCTAAGAGATTAGTCTGAGCTGCTATATCATTAATTAAACCTACTATTTCTCCAATCTTATTTGATAAATCTCCTAAGTTATTGATTGTATTTGCAACATCCTTAGTATTACCTTTTACATTTTCAATTTGGTTAACCGAATTATCTACTGACTGATTACCATCATTTATATTATTCATCACATTATCTGCCTGCTCATCCATTTCTTTAGACATTTTAGCTACATCATTTATCTGTTCAATCAGTTCATTGATCTTGCTGTTAGTTTCTTCAACCTGGGCTGACTGTTCTTCGGCTCCAGATGCTACCTGCTGGATAGAATCTCCTACCTGTGAAGCTGCAGTAGCTACTTCTTCTCCTGAAGCCGATAATTCCTCACTTGAGGCTGATACATTTTCAGCTATATCTGATACACTTTTAATAACATTTCGTAACTGATCCTGCATTGTATTTAAAGCTGTAGCTAAAGTTCCAATCTCATCATTACTATTAACATCAATTTTTTCTGCAGCAAGATTACCATCTGCTATCTCTTTAGCAAAAGCTACTCCCTTATTAACTGGTCTAGTAATACTTATAGTTATAACAAATGCAATTACTATTCCAACTATTAGAGCAATAACTAAAGCAATAATTAAGATACTAATCGCTGATGCTTGAGCATTACTCATCTTCTCTAACTGAAGTTCTTGAAGATTATTTGCCTGGGTTAGAAAATTAGTTGCCTTAGTTTCCATAATAGCCTTATTCTCATCTTTAACAAGTTCAATACTATGTATCTCTTTGAATTTATTTTCAGTATTTTTCAAACTAACTAATATGCTTTCAACAGCTTTAATATCTTTTTCTTCCTTAAATAAACTTTTTAAATCCAAAGCAACTTCTTCTGCAGTGGCAAAAGATTCTAAAGTACTGTTAGCATATTCTTCCTGTTTTTCTGCATCAGTCAAATTAATAATATAGTTTCTTTCCTGTTGACCAATCAGTAAAATCCTCTCAATTAAATGCTGACCTTCTAATACAGACTCTATTTTTCTTTCTAATTCATTATTACTACTTCCAATTCTTGTGGAGTTAGAATTATTAAGAACCTCTTCATATTCAGTTCTTTGAGCTGCTTCTAATTGTTCAACTTCCGTTATTAAATTTTCTTCAGTTTGAACAAATTCATCTCTTAATTCATTCTGCCTATAAAGTGATTCTGCATAATTATCTGCAGCATTATTATATTCTGCTGCAATTTCCTGCATTGTATCTATTCTCTCTTTATCAGCAGGATCATTCATTGTTTCTCTAGTTTGATTACTAAGCGTAATTAATTTTTTAGATAAATCATCAATATTATCCATATATATTTTTTCATTTGTCAGCATAAAGTTTTTCTCGTTTTCTCGCATCTCTAATGCAGTTTCAGCAAAAACAGCTGCATCATTTGAAATTGAAACATTATGTTCAACATTTTTAAGACCATCATACCCCATAAAAGCCATAATGGCTGCAATAATTAATAATATTAAAAAGCCTCCACCAATTTTTACTCCCAACTTTAAATCACGAAAAAATTTTAACATTAATAAATCACCCTCACACATATTTTTTTGAGCTATTAAAAACCTTAGAAATTATTGGCAGCATAATAAAGATCAATTTGTTCCTAAATGTTATTATAAATATTTATTTCTAAAATATATTTATTTTTGCTATTATTAATAATAGTTATCAACAATAGTAAAAATTTCCTTATATAATAAAAAAAATAAATACTGAAGGTGTCTTATCCCAGTATTTATTCAATACTAAGATATATCCCAACCTTAGGCAGCCTGGCATTCATAGAATAATCTTCTTTAGAACCACAGCTTTGCGTCTTTATCTTTAGATAAATTTGCCAATATGTTATTTTTATAACTCTTTATTATATATTCTTTTTTTATATCAAAGCACCTTTATTTATTGAAATAAGTTTAAAATATTTAATTTAAAAAATTATTATCTAGTTATAAATTTATCAGTTTTATAAAAAAGGATTTACACAATATTTGTAGAATCAATTAGAATAATTGACATTTTATATAAATAAAACAATTAGGATTATATATCTGAAGGAGGATATTTCATGAGATTAATACTTACTGAAAATATAAAAGACGATATGAGTTTAGCACAACCAATTTATTATAATAACAATGTTCTGCTCAATATAGGGGTAAAAAACTTAAATAAATACAAAAACAAACTAATTGACCTTGGCATCAATCACATATATATAGAAGATAAATACTCATTTGACATTAAAATCAGTCAGCCAATACGAGAGAAAACAAGAAGAAAAGGAAAAAAAGTTATTACTAAAATATTTGAAGAAGTTAAAAATGGATCTACTGATATTGAAATTAATCAGCTTAATAACATCGTCGAAGACATAATATCTGATTTAACAAACGAAGAAGGTATAATAGATAATCTGGTTAGCTTAAAAAATATTAGCGATTATACTTTTGAACATTCAATTAATGTAAGTGTTTTAGCAATAATTTTTGGAAAAAGACTCCAATATACCTTTGATGACCTGCGTAAAATTGGTATGGGGAGTATTCTCCATGATATTGGTAAAATGCTTATACCTGAAGAAATATTAAATAAGCCCTCAAGTTTAACTGACTATGAATATCAAGTTATTCAAAACCATCCAGAATTAGGATTTAAACATTTACAAAAATTAGATGTTTTAAGTCCACTTTCTCGAACTGTAGTTTATGCTCATCATGAAAAAATAGATGGCTCCGGTTATCCAAGAGGTTTAGAAAAAGATCAGATTCATGAATTTGCAAAAGTAGCTGGTATTGCTGATGTCTTTGACGCCCTTACTAGCGAAAGAGTTTATAGAAAGCGTTGGCCCACTCATAAAGCTGTTGATTATATAATAAGTAATACTGACAGTTTTTTTGATCATGAAATAGTAAAGAAATTGATGCCAAAAATTGCTTCTTATCCTAATGGAACGGAAGTAATTCTTAGTACTGGTGAGAGAGGTGTTATTAAAGAGCAAAATATCAATTTTCCCACAAGACCTATAATAAAAGTTTTTAAAGATCAAGATGGAAAAGAAATAGAACAGGAAATAAATTTATTAGAGAATACAAATATTACAGTAGCAAAAGTCATAATTTAAAAAAATAGAAAAAGAATTTCCTCAGCTGCTAAAGTAAATTCTTCAGAAGAATTTACAATTTCTGAACCCTTTCGGGATGTTCTTTTATTATTTTACAATATTAAATAAACAACTCATAAAATAAAAACCCCAGCAGATTTCACCCTGCCAGGGCCTTCAAAAATCAATTTATTTTTGCTGTTGTTGTCAAATTGTTATCAAATATTATATTTAAAATTATAAATCCCCTTTAATACTTATCATATCAATAAGTTTATAATTATTTTGTTATTCTAAAGCGATATCAGCCTGATACCATTTAATAAAATTTTCTATGAATTCAGATGGGAGTAATTCTAAATAAATAATTATTTCATTATCAGCATTTACAGTTTTTATATCATCTGATTGTTCTTCCTCATATTCTATTACGAACTTCCTGCCCGCCAGTTCATACAATTTATCATCTATATCTTCAAGTTTTCTAAAATGTGGAATTTCTACATCTTCTCCTCTTAAAGATCTAAATATTATTCGCTCAATATCTTGTCTGTTGACTACTATAGTTTTTAAATGATCATCACCTTTGACAACAATAGTTCTATTGGTTAAAATGATTTCCTTATTCCAGATCTGATAGGTGCTGATTATTATTGGCAGGGCATCAAAAGTAAACAAAAGCACTCCTGACAGATAAATTAAATAAATTAATAATTTTTGATAAAAACCTATTCCTGGATAAAAAAACTGGAGTAAAATTCCTGCCAGAAAAATTCCGATTGGCGTATATAATTTTTCTAAAAATCTATATTTATTATATTGATAAACTTCTTCCATATTTTCCGCCTCCCTCTATAATTATTTTAATATTTAAAGATAAATAATAGCTGTTATATACATTATTCTATAGCTAAAAAAAATATCCTGCCTGAAGTAAAAAAAGCTCCTACAGGAGCTTTAAATACTAGTTAATTGAAAATCCAACATCAAATTCTCCCAGTTCAGTATTAAAACTAACCATTAATACTTTATCTGATTCAGAACTAATATTGATATTTTTCCCTGTCACAATCTGTGGTGGTGCAATATCACAGTTTAAATCCTGTTCTGCCAGTCCTGTTGTAGCCTTACCGCTAATAATGTTACCAAGTTCACCCATAGCAGAGGTTACAAATTTATCAAGTTCCTGCATTTCCATGCCTGACATAGCTTCAACTACTTTTAAAGCCATATCTTTTGAAAAACTATAGACAATAGATCCTTTGATATCTCCTGTCATTCCGATAATTACATTTGCTTCTTTGTCAGTTACCAGATCTTCCTGAATTGAAACATTTCTCTTTTCCGGTTTAACTGAAAGCATTGTTTGAAAAACTGAATCGGTTGCTGCGATGATTGGATTTAAGTATTTTGCGTCCATTACTCTGTTTCCTCCTCTTTTGTCTTTGCAGAATTTATATGTTCTCCTATATCCTGATCGGTTGCAGCAACATGATTAATTAACCAGGTCAGCAGACGACCACTGAATTCCATTACAAAATCCTCATCATATTCATTTTCCTGATATTTTTGCTGAAATTCTGCAACTTCTGTTTTAAAATCCTCATGAATCTGATGATGTTTTTCAAAGTCAGGGTAATTGTATTTTTTCTGCAGTGCTTCTTCAGCATCAAAATGAGTTACAACATATTCGCCCATAAAATTTAAAGTTTTTTCCACTTCTTTTTTCTTTTCAGATTTTTCTTTATCACTTCTTACATTCTGAATAAAATCTCCCAGACGTTTAAAAAGTTCCTGATGCTGCTCATCTACCAGTTCTACTCCAATTCTGTATTCATCTTTCCAGATCATTTTTTTCACTCCTCCATCAAATATCTTAAAACTAAATACTGCTTATATTTTATTATAAACTGATTGTTATTTCAAATTAAATAATAAAATAAAAACTAATTTTTTCCAGCATCTGTTCTATTTTAAACTATAAATATTTAAAGCAGTCAAAAAAATATCACAATGCTCTCCCTTTGATTGTAATTTAGAATAATTAACAGTATAATTAATATAGAGATTATTAAATGAAAAATCATAGGAGGTCTTAAAAATGGTCAAAAAAATTACTATTCTAAGTTTAGTTATATTATTTGTTCTCAGCTCTATTTCTGCAGCTGCAGTAGAACTTGATGATTTTGATAAAAATTTGTTGATCAGAGTTTTTAAAGATGTTGATAGTGAAGATGTTGAATATATGGCCAGACTGGGTTTAGACAGCAAAGATATCAGCTTAATTCTTTATTATTACAGCAATTCTGATAAAAAATTAGATAAAGATGAGCTTGATAGGCTGGTTAGAAATAGAGAAAGAATTAATGAATTCCATCGTTATTTTGGGATGCCAGCAATTATTTTTGATGATGAACTGGTTCGTTTTAGACATCCCTATCGTGAAAGACATTTTCCACCTTTTAATACCAAAAAATATGATAAAAAATATGATATTAATGGTGGTACAGAAATAATCAAAGTTAGAGGTAATAATTATGATTACAGTTATAATAATAAAAGAACCAGGGTTGAAGAAAAGATTGAAATAAAAAATCAAAAATATGAATACTATTATCGCGACCGCACGATGATAGAAAAACTTGAAGTTCATCACGCAAATAACAAATACAGTTATTATTATGAAAATCTAAATACAGGCAGGACTATCAAAAAAGAAGGAAGAGGAAGAAAAGCTGATAAATATAATGTTTACGAAGAGTTAAAAGAAAGATATCGTGATCTAGAAGAGAATGACCGGGATCAAAACTATGACAATGATGACAGTGATGATAATGGAATAGATATTAAATTTGACATTAAAATTGATTTGAGTGATCTCTTTAATTAAAAAAATGTATCTGTTTTTAAAATATAATCTTAGATTACAGCTAAAATTGTACACTTAAAAAGGCCGGATTTCTCCGGCCTAATTTTTGTATCTAAATTTATTCAAATTTTATTAAATTTAGTGACACCAGCCGGGTCCATAACCAAAATCTCTGCTCTGATAGTTTCTACCCATCATACCATAGCCGTAATCTCCTCTGCTGCCAGAAAAGCCTCTACCCATCATACCATGGCCAAAGCCAGAATTAAATCTTGAATCCCCAACTCTACCATAACTTCTCTGAGATCCAGGTCCAAAATCATTATTAAAACGGCCCTGGAAACGCTCTTCAGAATTTAAACGATTTTCTTCAATTAAGTTAAGCTGTTCTTCAGTTAAAACGGATTCCATTTTCTCCTGATTAACAATCCTTTTTTCATCCAACTGAACCAGAACTTCTTCGATTCTATCTTCAATTTCACCAATTTCAGCATTTGTTGAACCTCGGAATTCTAGATCTCTAATTTCACGATTTAAATCTCTGAGCTGGTCTCTTAATTCTTCAGTCTCATTATAGAATTCTTCTCTTAAATCTGCAATTTCATTAATCTGTTCCTCACTTAATTCGACTCTATTATAGCCAGTGCCAAAGTCTCTGTCACTCATATTATAGCGGGGTTGATTATTTGCTGCTCCCATTTTTGACTGAGCTCCCTGTGCAAAAACTGCACCTGTAAATAATACTGTCACAAAAGCCATCACCATTAATCCTGTTAATAATTTTTTCATATCTCACTCACTCCTTAATTATTTTTGTTTTGCTTTTCTTAACTTCTGACTTAATTATAGGAGTAAATTATGAAGGAAATATGAATTTTGAAATAAATTCTGATATAAATCATTTTTTTGTTTTAATTATTAATTAGATAGTCGACATTAGCTAAAATAATCTGAGATATTGGAACTATTTAAAATAATTAATTACAGTATAACTTAAAAAAGAAGTAAGTCCACCTAAAAATGTACCCCAGATCAGATCAATTATTGTAATTGTTAAAGGCCAATCTTTGATTGTAGCCAGATTTGTTAAATCATAAGTAGAATAGGTAATCAGACCAAAAAACATGCCTGCAAATAATGCATACTGCCAGCTAGAAATAGCCAGAGCAGGATTTAAAACAAAAAATACTATTCCAGCAGTAAAAAGAATATAAAAAGCAAAAGCAGCTGTCATATTAAAGTTTTCTTTCATTAAAAATCCCAACTGCTCTCTGTATAGAGTTTTTGCTACTGCGCCCAGCCAGATAAAATCAATTACTAAAAATATAATAAATGTTATTAAATAATTTTTTAAAAAAGTCATATACTAATCTTCCTCTCTTTTTATATTTTCTAACTGTCTAACCCTCAAACCGGTCATTACATCAGAGCGGGTGATAATACCTTTAAGTTCTTCCCCATCCATTACTAAAAGCCGCCCAATATCTTTTTTAAAAAGAAGTTTAAAGGCTTCATATAGCTCATCCTCTGCCTTAACACAGTGAAGATCCTGATTCATTATTGCCTGAACTGGAGTATTGCTGTATTCCTCCTGTGGAATCTTTTGTGCATCCTCCATAGTTACAATACCAACAACTTTATCATTTCTAATTACTGGAAAGCCTGAATGTTTATCTTTGAACATTTTTTCAATTAAGCGATGAACACTCATATTAACCTGTACTATTTTGACCTCCTCAGTCATTAAATCTTTAACTTTTAGATCAGAAAGAGCACTTTTAATATTACTAAATTGATGTTCTTGAGAAGCTCCAATATAAATAAAAAAGGCAATAAAGATTAAAAGAAAGTTACCACTCACAAAACCTAGAATACCAAACACCAGAGCAAAACCTTTACCAAATTTGGAAGCGATTTCAGTTGCCCTTCTAAATGAAGTTCGCTGAGCAATAAAAGCCCTTAGAATTCGGCCGCCATCTGAGGGAAATGCTGGTAGTAAATTAAAGATTGCCAGAAATATATTTAACTGTCCTGTATATAAGATTATAAGTCGTAAATCTTCTAAAAGAAAATTAGGTGCAAAACTA
>Ga0306868_1000623_pt1 | contig 21672 bp, 20 predicted proteins | sample AntRauTorckE6832_FD_190411 | JGI IMG/M metagenome (GOLD analysis project Ga0306868, IMG submission 190411) | Saline lake microbial communities from Rauer Islands, Antarctica - Metagenome Torckler E6 #832 (v2) (version 2) | ecosystem: Environmental > Aquatic > Non-marine Saline and Alkaline >... | reverse complement strand
AATATTTACAGCAAATATGGAAAACAGGCTGGGTCACCAATAACGGAGAGCTGGCTACCGGGCTGGAAGAAAAGCTGGAAGACTATCTTGGAGTACCGCATCTGCAATTGCTTTCAAGCGGTACCATATTTCCGTCAAGCAAACCGGGGCCATTGGAGATTGTGGGACGTATTCCTTTTTTCCGACGAAAAATTTGGGCGGCATTGGGGATGGCGGCATGATTGTAACCGATGACGATGAAGTGGCCCGAAAGGCTAAAATGCTGCGCGTGCACGGCGCCGAAAAAAAGTATCAGAACGAAATGTTGGGCTATAATTCAAGGTTGGATACCATCCAAGCGGCCGTTTTGTGCATCAAGTTAACCCATATCGATGATTTTAACACCCAAAGGCGGAAAGTAGCGCAGCGATACAATTCAATGTTGGGTCCAATATCTGATTTAATTTTACCGAAAATAGTTGAGGGTCACGTATTTCATCAATATACTGTTCGGGTGAAAGATGGCAACCGGGATGACCTGCAGCACTTTTTAAAAAGTGAAGGTATATCAACAAAGATTTATTTTCCCATTCCGCAAAATGAGCTGCCGGTATATAAAAATCACCCCAAACTTCCTGTGTCGCACCAGTTATCGAAACAGGTGTTGAGCTTGCCGATGTGGCCGCATCTCTCCAAAGGAATTCAGGAAAAAATTATCGAAAAGATTTCATTATTTTTTCAATCTTAGTTTAACAATAAATTCAATCAGCGGTTTACCCCATGACAATAGCAGCGTGGACTGTAATAGGTGTGATAGTCGGGTGCTTGGTAGTATTGCTTACTACCCGTATGGCTATTGATATTGTTTTCCTCAGCGGCCTTACAATTCTAATTGTCACAAATATTGTAAGTCCGGCAGAAGCGCTTGTTGGTTTTTCTAATCAGGGCATGCTTACGGTTGGGGCACTCTATATTGTAGCCACCGGCTTAAAGGAAACCGGCGGTATTCATCTTATTGTTGATAAAATTATAGGCCGTTCGAAGACTATTCGCAGGGCCCAAATGCGTATTATGGGTCCGGTAATGGTGGTCAGCGCTTTGCTAAACAATACCCCGGTGGTGGCATCCTTTATCCCCGCCCTCGAAGACTGGGCGCGAAAAAATCGCATCCCGGCCTCAAAAATACTTATACCGCTCAGCTATGCGGCCATTCTTGGCGGCACCTGTACCCTTATTGGTACCAGCACAAACCTCATTGTTAATGGATTGTTGATTGCCGAAGGGGGTACCGACGCACTCGGCATTTTTGAGCCGGCCTATATTGGTATTCCTTGCGCTATAGCAGGTTTTATATATATATCCGTGTTTGGAAGAAAACTGCTGCCTATCCGCGGTTCCGGCTACGATAAATTCAAAGATCCCCGTGAATACACTATTGAAATGGTCGTGGATTCTGGGAGCAAGCTGGCGGGTAAAACCATTGAAGAAGCCGGCCTGCGCCATCTGCCTGAACTATTTTTGGTGGAAATATATCGCAATGATCAAATTATTGCTGCGGTTGATCCCGATGAACAGCTTCAGGAACATGATCAGCTTATTTTTACCGGCATTGTAGGCTCCATCGTTGATTTGCAGCAAATAAAAGGAATCAGTCCCGCAACCGATGAGGTATTTAAGCTGGACTCCAGCCGCCGCGAACGCCTGCTGATTGAGGCCGTAATTTCACCCACCCATCCCTGCAATGGAGAAACCATTAAAGATGTAGGATTTCGGAACCGGTATGATGCCGTGGTGTTAGCAGTTGCTCGAAATGGTGAGCGTGTCAAAGAAAAAACCGGTGATATAAAACTTCAGCCCGGTGATACCTTGCTTCTGGAAGGGCATGAAAGTTTTGTTGAGCGTTACAAAAATTCCAACGAGTATTATTTGATAAGCAGTATCGCCGATTCAAGGCCGGCTAACATCGAAAAATCTTCCATCGCCTGGTCCATTTTGGCAGGAATGATCGGCCTCGTAGCATTCGGCGTGTTGAGCATGTTTCAAGCTTCATTTCTTGCTGCGGGAACGATGGTGCTCACGCGGTGTTGCGAGCCTGCTGTGGCTAAAGACAGTATCGACTGGTCGGTATTACTTGTTATTGCCGCTTCATTGGGCATTGGCAATGCGTTGAATGTAACGGGAGCAGCAAGCGAGATAGCGAGATATATTTTCCAATTTGCCGAAAGCAGTCCTTATTTGGCGCTTGGGGCTACCTATCTGGCCACCTGGTTGCTTACCGAAATGATTACCAACAATGCGGCAGCAGTACTTATTTTTCCTATCGCTATTTCCATTGCGGCCTCATTCGGTGTTAGTTACATGCCGTTTGTCATAGTTATTATCATGGCTGCTTCCGCCAGTTTTTCCACGCCTATCGGCTATCAAACCAATTTAATGGTTTATGGTCCGGGCGGATACAAGTTCACAGACTTTACACGTATAGGCCTGCCTTTAAATTTGATTGTTGCTACAATCACCGTAACTTTGGTGCCTTATATTTGGCCTTTATAGGTATAGTTTTACCCGTTGAGTTGTTAAAGAATAAAAAATTTATGAATTCTGAGTACTAATAGCACACCCCTTAATCCCCTCTCAAGAGGGGAGACGAATTATTCCCCTCCACGGGAGGGGGCAGGGGTGGGTTGTTCCATGGTTTTAACCATGCCCAAAATCGTTTAAACCAACCACTAAACGCGTTTTTATTTAATGATTCAAAAAATTATAGAAACGGCAAGGGAAGCCGGACAAGAAATTTTAAATTACTATTCTGAAGAGATCGAGGTTTTTGAAAAAGAGGACGAATCTCCGCTTACCAAAGCTGATTTGGCAGCGCATCATATTATAATTGATGCATTGGCAGAGATTGATCCATCAACGCCGGTTATTTCTGAGGAATCCGGGGTGCCCGATTACGAGATGCGCAAAAATTGGAATCGATTCTGGATCGTCGATCCGCTGGATGGTACCAAGGAATTCATCAAAAAGAATGATGAATTTACCGTTAATATTGCACTTATTGAAGATGGTGAACCTATTATAGGGGTGTTATATATTCCGGCCCGAAATCAGATGTTTTATGCTCAAAAAGGAGCGGGGAGTTTTCGAATAAATGGAGAAGAAAAGCCGCAGAACATATTTTCGGAACCGGCTGATAAGTCAAAACCTCTAAAGATAGCAGCAAGCCGCTCCCACCAATCCCAATCATTAGAAAAAGATTTAGAAGAGCAGGGAATAGAAGTAAAAGAGTTAATTGCGGCGGGTAGCTCGCTTAAATTTTGTTTAGTGGCACAGGGCATTGCCGATATTTATCCGCGAACCGGCCCGACTATGGAGTGGGACGTGGCCGCCGGTGATTGTATTTACCGGAATTCAGCTCCTAAAGGGCAGCATCAATCACCCTTGACCTACAATAAACCTGATCTTAAGAACGAAGGATTTTTAATAGGGTTATAATAGTGCTAAATGTTAAATGATGAATTCTAAATTGTTCAAATTCACCATTTAACATTCACCATTTAACATCACACAAAGTGTCAGAAAAAAGATTTAAATCTACGGTCCTTTGGTTTACCGGGTTGTCGGGATCGGGCAAGAGCACCATATCTGAGCGGGTGTTTGAAATTTTGCAAGAACGCGGATATGAAGTGGAACATCTTGACGGTGATGTAGTTCGTGATATTTTTCCTAAAACGGGATTTTCCCGCAAAGAGCGCACCGAGCATGTAAAAAGAGTAGGCTTCCTGGCAAGTCGCCTTCAAACGCATGGCGTTTTTGTGATTGGATCTTTTATTTCACCGTATCAGGATTCCCGCGATTTTGTCCGCAATATGTGTGATGACTTTACCGAGGTATTTATATCCACGCCACTGGAAGAATGCGAGCGCCGGGATGTAAAGGGGCTTTACGAAAAAGCACGCGAGGGCAAAATTGATAATTTTACGGGGATTAGTGATCCATATGAAGAACCCCAAAATCCGGAATTGAATATCGATACCACCAATATTTCTGTTGATGAAGGCGTACAGATAGTGCTGAACTATCTGGCTTCAAATGCCGAATGAAAAACAAAAATTAATTTTTACTATTTATCATTAAGAATGATTTGAGGTTATGAAAAATTATAAGTTAAATCACATCCGCCAGCTTGAATCTGAATCCATCTTTATTTTTCGAGAGGTTGCGGCACAGTTTGAGAAGCCGGTGCTGATGTTCTCCGGCGGTAAAGATTCCATTACCATGGCGCGGCTTGCCCAAAAAGCGTTTTGGCCGGGTAAAATCCCATTTCCGTTTCTACACGTAGATACCGGCCATAATTTTGAGGAAACAATCGAGTTTCGCGACAATTTGATGGATGAGCTTGGCGTTGAATTGATTGTTGCGAAAGTGCAGGATTTAATTGATTCGGGACGCGTAAAAGAAGAGAAAGGCCCTAATGCCAGCCGAAATAAGTTGCAAATTCCCACATTGTTGAAAGCATTAGAGGAGCACGAGTTTGATGCGGCTTTTGGCGGCGCGCGGCGTGATGAAGAAAAAGCGCGTGCCAAGGAACGTTTTTTCTCACACCGGGATGAATTTAGCCAGTGGGATCCCAAAAATCAGCGCCCTGAGCTTTGGAATGTATTCAATGGAAAGAAAAATGTAGGCGAACATTTTCGGGTTTTTCCGCTTAGCAACTGGACCGAGATGGACGTATGGCAGTATATGGCCGCCGAAGGTATTGATATTCCCAGCCTGTACCGCGCACATGAACGCAACGTGGTGAAAAGAAACGGTACCTATCTGGCTGAAAATAAATTCATTACCCTTACGGATGATGAAGAGTACGAAAATAAAACCGTCCGTTTTCGCACCATCGGAGATATGACCTGCACCGGCGCCGTGCTCTCGGATGCGCAATCAATGGCCGAAATTATTGAAGAAGTAGCCTCAGCGCGTATCACCGAGCGTGGCAATCGAACGGATGATAAACGTTCAGAAGCGGCGATGGAAGAACGTAAAAAGCAGGGATATTTTTGAGGTTGAACGTTGCAGGTTCCAAGTTGAAAGTTGAATGTTAATCATTTTTTCATGGCTACTGTAGAACGATTTGAAGATTTAGAAATTTGGCAACTTGCAAGAAAGCTTGTCAAACTGGTTTATAATCTCACCGAAAAGAAGGGGTTTTCAAAAGATTATGGGCTAAAAGACCAGATTCAAAGATCTTCAGTATCTGTAATGAATAACATCAGTGAAGGGTTTGAATGCAGAACAACCAAGCGTTTTGTTGATTATTTGGGCAGATCTAAAGGTTCTTGTGGTGAAACTCGTTCTATGTCGTACGTGATACTTGATTGTAATTATATTACAAAAGAAGAATTCAAAGAGTTGAACGATCTGTGTATAACTATTTCAAAAAAGACTCGAAGGTTTATGAATTACCTTGAAAAATATGATTCCAATGATCGTGTTTGCGACGTCATGGTCGAATATAACGGAGAACTTTAAACCTGTAACGTTCAACCTTCAACAAGAAAGTTAACTTATTTTACAATATTAAATAGCTTAAAAAATGAGCTCCAACAACACCGACGCCCAAAAATACCTTGACATGGACTTGCTCCGGTTTACCACCGCGGGCAGCGTGGATGATGGTAAAAGTACCTTAATTGGCCGGCTTTTATATGATTCAAAATCCATTTTTGACGACCAGATGGAAGCCATCGAAGAATCAAGCAAGAAAAAGGGGGATGAATACACGAACCTTGCGCTTCTTACCGATGGCCTTTCGGCCGAGCGGGAGCAGGGCATCACCATTGATGTAGCCTATCGCTATTTTTCCACCCCGGAGCGTAAATTCATTATCGCCGATACGCCCGGGCATGTGCAATATACCCGAAATATGGTTACTGGGGCTTCTACGGCCAACTTAGCTGTAATTTTGGTTGATGCGCGCCATGGAGTGATTGAGCAAACGTGCCGCCACGCATTTATAGCATCGCTGCTGGGTATCAAGCATATTATTTTATGCGTCAACAAAATGGATTTGGTGGATTACAGCCAGGAACAGTTTGAAAAAATTCGAAAGGAATTTAAAACGTTTGCCTCTAAGCTGAATGTGCCGGATATCCGATACATTCCTATCAGCGCGTTGTATGGAGACAATGTGGTAGACAAATCGGGGAAAATGGATTGGCATGACGGCCCTACATTCCTTTACACGCTCGAAAATGTGCAGGTGGACGGTGATTATAATCACGTAGACTGCCGCTTTCCGGTGCAATGGGTTACCCGTCCCCAATCGAAAGAATACCCCGACTATCGCGGTTATGCCGGGCGCGTAGCTGGCGGTATATTTAAGCCGGGCGATGAGGTGATGGTGCTGCCGTCGGGCTTTACCTCAACCATTGAAGCCGTAGAAACATTTGAGCAGGAGCAAGAAGAAGTATACCAGCCCATGTCGGTTACCATGACGCTCGAAGATGATCTGGATATCAGCCGGGGTGATATGATCATCAAACCGGATAACCAACCGACTATTGGCCAAGATATTGATTTAATGGTATGCTGGCTGAATAAAGAATCACTGAACCCGAGTGGGAAGTACGCCATTAAACATACCTCTAAAGATGCGCGCTGCATTATTAAAGAGGTGAAATATAAGGTGAATATTAACACCCTGCACCGCTTTGAAGATGATAAAGAGATTGGACTCAATGATATTGGCCGCATAAAAATTAGGACTACACAGCCTCTCTTCTATGACTCCTATAAAAACAATCGTGCTACCGGCAGCATCATTATAATAGATGAGTTTACCAACGAAACAGTTGGGGCCGGAATGATTATTTAGCCTGAATGCAGTTGCCGCTATTCAGCTTTGATCCTGGATTCATTTTAAAATGTATATAAAATCCGTATAATCGGATTGTAAAAATCCATTAACCTATACCCTCAAAGTGAGTGAAGATTCTTCAAATAAAGAGACCGGTCAACCTGGGGACATGACTCCCAAGGAGTACCGATTAGTACCGGTAGATGACTGGCAACCCCATGAGGACCCCCAAAAAACAGGCAGCAATTCGGTTGATATATGGGCATTGGGGAATACGGCGTGGAACAGGCGGACATTTATTATTAAGGTTACCACTGTTTTTGTGGTTGTGGGTGTTTTAATTGCGTTGTTGGCTGCCGTAGAATATAAAGCGAGTGCAACCCTTCTTCCCGAAGAAAAAAGCCAATCAAGCCGAGCCAGCGGTTTATTAGAGCAATATGGGGGGGTAATAGGTCTTGGAGGCAGCAACTTGGATTTAGATCAGCAGGAAAGTATTTCTCCTGAATTATATCCCGAAATTGTTAACAGCATTCCCTATCAATTAGAATTGTTGAATGAACCGATCACGTTTGCGCGGTATGATACCACGGTATCAAGCTATACCTTTTTCAAAGAAGTGTATTCGCCCTCTGTATTCGGATATATTAAAGAATACACTATTGGGCTACCTGGAAAAATAGTCGGCCTCTTTACCCCTGATGATCCCCCTGATCCGCTTCCGAAAGGTTTTCCTGCAGATTCGGTAGTTACGCTAACCAAGGGGCAAAATGCTGTTGTAGAAAAAATGAAGGACCGAATTTCGGTTATATTAGATGATGATAACGGCACAATTAAATTATCGGTAAAAATGCCAGACCCCAAAGCTACCGCTGATTTGGGCAAGGTGAGCATTGAATTACTTAAAAATTATGTGACCGATTATCGTATTCGCAAGGCCACCCAAGACTTAGAATTCACCCAGGAACAGATGCAAAAAGCCCGGCAAGAATTTGAGGAGGTCCAGTTAAGGCGTGCTGAATTTGAAGACCAGAATGTTGGAGCGTTAACCGCTAAAGCAGAAACAAAACGTCAGCGCTTGGAATCTGAATACGATTTAACATTTAATAAATACAGTAGTTTAGCACAGAAAGTTGAAAGTGCTAAACTTAAAGTTCAGGAGAAAATCCCGGTGGTTACTGTTTTAAAACCCATTCAGTTACCGGTAGATAATTTTAAGCCCCAGCGTAAGCTTATTGTCATTATATCATTTATAATAGGATTACTACTATCGGTGGGATATGTACTTTCGAGTGAAGTTTTGTCATCCCCTAAACAAAATTCGGGGCATTTCTAATGCACATTAAAGTTCTTTTTTTCAATAAATAAGCTCTGTATTCATCACCGTTCGGCATATACAGCAACGTATCATGGTATATAAAATAATGAGCCATTCATATCGGCAAGTACTAATTTTAGAACGGAATTGGTCTTACAAGCGAAAAGAATATCATATCTAATGAAGCATTTTGTTACGGTTTTCCCCCCCGCTGAAAATGTAGATTTTGTTAAAGATAAAGGGCAGATTGCCTACCAAATGCAAAAGCATTTGGGGTATAAATCAACGATGGTGTGTTGTAGAAATTCACCCGACTATCCTTACATAAATAGTGAAGTGCCGGGGCTGAATGTGGAGTTTATAGAAAACGCAAAACCCACCTTTTTCTGGAATAATGCCATTTTATCTTATATCTGGAGGGAAGCCCAATCAATTGATGTGCTTAATTTATATTATTTAGTTCAGGAAAGCTTGTTATACGGTTTGTTGTACAAATTTCGAAATCCTGATGGGGTGCTTTATCTCAAGATGGATATGAATGTGAATATTTATAAAAAAGTGGGTCTTCAATTCTCGGAAAATTATTTCAAGGATCAAGTGCATTTAAAAATGTATAAGCTTTTCAAAAAAAAGATTGATGTTGTATCTGTTGAGTCCAACCGGGCTTTTAACTTATTGCACCATCTTGACAGCCAGCTTGCCGAAAAAACTATCAGGCTGCCCAACGGCTTGGATTTTCAGCAAGGGTGGGGACAAATGGGTGATAATCTGTATAGCAAAAAGGAAAATATAATTCTAAGTGTTGGGCGAATAGGAAGCAAATCGAAGAATAATGAATTTTTACTGAGAGCCCTCGAAGGAATAAACCTGCAAAATTGGGAGGTTTATTTTGTGGGACCGGTGGCAGAAGAGTTTGAGCCAAAGATCGAGTCTTTTTTTAAGCGAAATCCTTCGTTGAAAGAACATGTTTTTTTTACCGGCAAGGTACAAGATCGCCAAAAATTAAAAACGTATTATGCCAGGGCTAAAATATTTTGCTTACCATCCAGGTGGGAAGCTTTTCCGCTGGTACTACTCGAAGCTCTCAGTGCCGGCAATTATATAATAGGAACTGACCGTATATCTTCTATTGAAGAAATCACCCAAGATGAAAAGATAGGTAGCATCGTTGAGCTTGATAATGCAGAGCAACTTCAGCAAATTCTTAAGAAGACAATGGAACCGGAGTTTTATACCCGGAAACTAATGGAAACGATTATAAGTCATGCCCGAGAGTATGATTGGCCCAGGGTTTTAAAAAAGTTAGATACCGCTATTAAAAAGTGTATGAGAAAATAATTTTTTTTTCTCCACACCCTCATTTGATGACACAAATCATCAAATCCATAATTAACATTCAGGATTTATAACTGCGATTATACAACAAAATATGAGCGGCTGCCACGACAACTCAAATAGAGGCTTTCCGGAACGGAAAAAACCGAATTTTTTTATTGTGGGGGCTCCTAAAGCCGGTACCACATCGCTATATTATAATCTGCAGCAACATCCCGATATTTTTTTATCTGATCCCAAAGAAACCAATTTTTTTTCCTATAAGGAAATTGAGGGACAAAACCTTTACTACCGCGCCCCAAACATAAGCACGTTTTCCAAATATAAAGCTCTTTTCAATAAGGTAAACGACGAAAAAATTATTGGCGAAGCCAGTGTTTCGTATTTGTACTATAAGCCGGTTGCAGAACGGATACATAGCTTTAATCCCGAGGCTAAGATTGTAATATTATTACGAAATCCCACCTACCGTGCCTATTCCCACTACTTAATGGACCATCGTTTAGGGCTGATTGATATACCTTTTGAGGATGTGATATTTAAAAAACGCGATCATAAATATTTGCATTTATACTATCAACAGTATGTAAAACTTGGTTTATATGAGAAACAAATTGCAAGATACTTGGATTATTTTGGAGACGATGTAAAAATTTATCTCATGAAAGAGTTACAAGAGAATGCCAAAGAATTGCTGATGAATTTGTTTCAATTTTTAAATATAAAAGAGATAGAAATATCAACCATAGAAAACCGGCAGCGTAATTCGTATATAGAAGCAAAGTACGATTGGGTTAGAAACTTATATGGTCATGAAAAATTCAAACGATTTTTAAAAAGCATGATTAGTGATGAGGTCCTTTCGTATGTTAAAAAAAAGGTTTTTGATGTTGATGCGGTTAAACCTGAAATGACCCAAACCACCAAGCGTGAATTAAAAAAATTATACAAGCCTGATATTATAGCTACTGAAAAGTTAATAAATCGGAGCCTTTCTCATTGGTATAATTGATGTGAATATGAACTTGTCTCTATCAACAAAGCGGGCTCGGGAATATATAACTATTGGCACCTTTATTTTATTAGTGTTCCTTGCCGGGATTATATCCACGGTGATTGCAAACGATTACATAATTATTGCCGTAACGGCGGGTATAATTTTAGTTGGCCTGTTTTTTTTACACCATATCAACCCGCTTTATCTCTTATACACCCTTTGCCTGGGAGCATCTTTTTTGCCGTACATTAATTTGAATTTGTTTCCGTTGTCCGGGGTTTATGTCGTTGCCTTCATATTTATTTTATCGGGTTTTATCATGTTTTTTAGCAGGGGGTATTCTATCAAATTTACTCCTCAGCTTAAGTGGGCATGTTTATTTTTGGGGTTCGGAATAATAATAAGCATGATTGTTGCAGCCGATAAAAAAGCGGCAATAATTTATTGCGGGCAATTTACCGTGTATCTGGTTATTTACACTATAACGGTTAATATACTCGATGAGAAGACTAAAATTATTCGTGCATTTAAGTACCTGTTGATGGGTGGAATAATACCCCTGGTAATTTCTTTTGTACAATTAATTGTTAGTTTTTATTCAATAGAGTATGTGATAGAACTTTTCTACAATAGTATCTTTGGAAAGCTATTCAGCGGTTCAAAAGGCCTTGAACGTATTGGAGGCGAAGCGGCGGTTATATTAAACCGGGCATCAAATGTGTCAGGCATATCAGACTCTATGATATTTAGAGTATTTGGTACTTTTGAAGCCCCAACAATTTTTGGATGGTACGTATTATTAATTGCATTACTGGCCGGTGGTCTATTAATACTTCAAACAAGAAAAAAACAACTAGGCTTTGGTCCTTATGCCAATGGAATATTATTTGCATTCAGCCTGGTATGTCTTGTTTTTACCTGGACCCGATCAGCCATGCTTGCATTTATAGTTGTCTTTAGCTTTATCCTTATGTATCGGAAAGACACCTATATCACCATTTTCAGCATTAAAAATATAAAGTATTTTACTTATCTTGTTGTTATTCCCGCAGTAATACTCGTTGCCTTTACTGATGTGTTAAGTTTCAATAGACTGGGTAGATCTACCGGAAGCAGATTGCTGACCATGATATTCTCAGCCTTCTATATTATGCAAAATCCTATTATTGGCACGGGTTTTGGTAATTATAGATATGTACTACCCGGGGTTGAAGCAGATGCATCGGAGGCTACTTTTGCTACTGCCCATAACACATATTTAGAATTGGGAGTGGAGGTTGGCCTGCCGGGGCTTATCCTGTTTTTGGTTCTTTTGTATTCTTTTGTGAAACAGGCTATGGCTCTTGTTAGAGCTCCCTTAAATAGTTTTTATCATAGCCTGGGTATTTTATTTACAAGTATTTGGATTGGCGTTATATTTTTATGGATGTTTGGCGGAGGTCTTATTCATCCCCGATTTATGACGCTATTATGGATTTTAGCAGGTATGCAAGCGGCTACTTATAATTTATATTGCGATGAAAAAACAAAAAAAAATACTGTTTATCGTCTCGAGGTTGCCCATTAATACCGAAACCGGCGATCGGCTGAGAGTGTATCATTTTATCAGAAAATTAAGTCAGCGCGGATATAAAATTGATTTAATAGGGTTTGTTCCTGCCCAAAATTTTACTATCAAGAGTGATATAAAAAAAATTTGCAATCATTGTATCGGGATAAAAAAAGAGGGGTTGGAATTTAGAAGTCCGAGCCGGCTAAAGCAGTTAAAAACGTTTTTCAGTAGTTTTTTGCATGGGTATCCGTATAGAGTTTGGCAGTGGAATGATGAGAAATTTGCTCGGCAGGTTCGGCGGCTCTTGAATGATAACGATTATAGTGTCGTACATTTTTCGGAAATTTCTATGGGCATTTTTTTTAAAAAAATAAAAGAAGAACTTGCTGACAAACGGGTCATATTCGATCTTTATGATTCCATGGCGCTTGCTTTAAGAAATTCTTTGAAGCACGATTGGTCGTTTGCATGGCCGTTTCGTTTTATCGAGTTTCTTCGCCTAAAACGGTTTGAAAAGCATATCATTCAACAAGTTGATAAAGCAATATTTATCTCGGAACGGGACAAACAATTCTTGGGCTTCAACGATGTAGCGGTAATACCCAATGGAATATCAAAAAATAAGCTCAAAGAACGCCCCCGGGATATAGATTTGCTCTTTGTGGGCAATATGGTATTTGAACCTAATATCGATGCTGCCCGATGGTTTGCAAAAGATATTATGCCCATTCTTTTAAAAAAGCATGTCCAATTACATTTTTATATTGTGGGTACTAATCCGGTTGAATCAATTAAAAAATTGGAAAATGAAAATGTAACGGTCACGGGTTATGTGCAAAATATCAACGCCTATTACCGTCGCGCTAAATTTTTTGTCTGCCCCATGAGGCTGGGCGCTGGCCAGAAAAATAAAATTCTGGAAGCTATGATTAATTACGCTCCGGTTATAAGTACTACTGAAGGGAATATCGGCATTGATGCCCCTTCAACAGCCATTGCCATTGCCGATAATGAACAAATTTTTGCCGACAGAATTATTACCTTGATGGCCAACAAAGATAAGAGAAACCAATTGGCCGAAAACGCCTTTAAGTTTGTAAGCAACACCTTTTCGTGGGAAAAGTCAGCCACGCTTTTAGAACAACATTATAGAATTTAAATACAAAGATTTTCGATGTCTTATCGGGTTTTACATTTAGTGGATCATTTGAATGAGAATTGTGGAATGAGCCTTTCCACAATAAATATGATTACTCCACTTAGAAAGACGGGATTTGAGGGAGAAATATTATCCGGGCCCGGTTCAGCTTTCAACAGGGCCAGGAAGCATGAAATTAAAGTATCAGAATTAGCTAATTTTAGTAAAAGCAAGACGCCGGCAAATTTGTTTTCGCTTGCCCGACAAATACACCGCTATTTAAAAAATAATGATATCGATATCATTCATGCCCATCATCGTTTGTTGGGTTTAGTGGGGTGGGCGGTTGCCCGTCTAAATGGTATTCCAATTATTCATACTGATCATAATATTTTATACGGTAAGAAGCACACCTCGTATTGGGGAGATTCAGTTATTACCGTAAGTGGTACTAAAAATCACCTTGAGGATTATTTTAATATCGATGAAAATAAAATTCTGGATTGCTATGAGTTCACTAATCTTGAAGGGCTATGGGAAAATGAGATTGATGAACCGGGCCAGATTTCAACCATTGGTCAGCTTGGAAGATTAGCGGAACAAAAGGGACAGAAATATCTACTTGATGGATTTGGAATGTTTTTGGATGGCAATGATAAATCTTTGCAACTTGCAATAAAAGGCGGGGGACCTCTAAAGGCAGACTTGGAATTACAAGCGGCAGAACTTGGAATTGCCGAAAACATAGAATTTGTACCTACCAGCGATAATATAAAATCCTTTTTTAAAGAAATTGATTGCTTTATTGTTTCCTCCATATTTGAAGGCACCTGCATGGCAGTAGTAGAAGCAGCCGCTTACGGCCTGCCCATTATTGCTACCCGTGTAGGCGCCATACCTGAATACCTGGAAGATGGCGAAAGTGCTATTTTAATTGATTCTTATTCTGTCGAAGAAATTGAATCCGGCTTGCAGCGGATGGTTGCCTTATCGGCAGAAGAGCGCCGACAAATGGCTGAGAAGGCCCGGCATTCAATTCAAACTAAATTTGATCCGGATCGGCAGGCAAGCAAGGTGTCGGATGAATACAAAAGGATACTTAATTAAGTGCTTGAAAACTATTCATTAATATTTTAAACGCAATGAATACGGCTAATATTTTTGATATCCCCATAAATCTGTTTACCAGGGAACAATTAACCGACAGTATTGTTAAAAAATCAACCGCCAACAAAAAATCTATTGTAGCACATGTAAATACCAAAGCCCTTAATTTGGCTTATGAAGAAGAGAAATTTGCCCACTTTTTTCAACAATGTGCTCTAATTTACTGTGATGGATATGGCCCATTAGTGGGGGCAAAATTATTGGGACAAAATGTTCGAAGCGAACATCGTAACTCATGTCCTGATTTTCTTGATCTGTTACTTGGCAAACTGAAAGCCAAGAAAAAGGCAATATTTTTCTTAGGGGGAACAGAAAAAGTAATCAATCGATTAGTGCAAATTTTAGAAAAAAAACACCGCGGATTGAACTATCAGGCACATCACGGATTTTTTAAAAAAAACGGTTTATCTAATGATAAGGTGATAAGCAAAATTAATGCATTTAATCCCGATATACTCTATGTTGGTTTCGGTATGCCATTACAAGAATATTGGATAGCAGATAATATGCCCAACATTGATGCCAATGTATTTTTACCTGAAGGGGCATGCTTGGATTTTTATACAGATTCTACGTATAGAGGCCCGAAATTTTTGACAGACATAGGACTTGAATGGGTTACGCGTTTAATTACAGAACCAAAGCGATTGTGGAGAAGATACCTGATTGGAAATCCTTTATTTTTGATCAGGATATTAAGAAGCAGGATTAAGAGGCTTTAAAAACTCTCCGTTGATATATATATTGCATCTGTAAAATAAAAAGAATAATATTAGTCGTTTCAGAAACGATAATTTATTCATCAAAAAATTAAGTGTCGGGATCGTAAATAGAAGCATTGCTAATTAAATAAACCATCATATGAGTGTTAAGGCAGAAGCAGTACAGGGTGAATCACCAATGATCCATGCTGCATATCCTACTGTTCGGGAAAGTATTGATAAAAAGTTGCACAGCCTCGATGAAAATTATCGCCAGGAATCTATTTATAAAATCCAATACGGTTTTGAAGGGCTTGCTGCAAAAGATAAACTGGGAAAAAGTCTGATAGACTTTTTGTTCGGTACCCTGGCGGTTATTGCTCTTATCATTTTATATCCGTTCATAGCATTAGGCATTAAGCTTTCATCTAAAGGGTCTGTGCTTTACAAACAAACAAGAACAGGGCAAAGCGGCCAGGAATTTGTGTGTTATAAATTTCGAACGATGCATGAAATTGACCTCCGCCGAATTGACGGCAAACCTATTATTACAAAAAAAGGAGACAAGCGGGTTTTTAAATTCGGTAATTTTATGAGAAAAACGAGCTTAGACGAATTACCGCAGATCATCAATGTTATAAAAGGCAATATGAGTTTGATTGGTCCCCGACCGTATCCGGTTCGGGAGTGTGCGTATTGGAACAATCAATTTAATGATTTTTATTATCGCTATGCGGTAAAGCCCGGCATCTCAGGGTTGGCACAAATAAATGGATTTAGAGGAGGTACGCTTGATGAAGAGCACATGCGCCGGCGTCTGGATTATGATTTGGTGTATGTTGAAAAATGCTCTCTTAAAATTGATTTATACATCATTGCCAATACCGTAAAGCAGATCGTTAGTCCACATGCCAATGCGCATTGAGTAGCCAAATAAAGCACGCATAATTTAGAAGCGAGTAAGGGGTTTTGTGAGCAAGACAATATTAATAACCGGCGGAGCGGGCTTTATTGGATCAGCTCTTGTTAGGCATCTCATTGGTCAGACCAACTTCCAAATCATTAATGTTGATAAACTGACCTATGCCGGCCACTTAGCCTCTCTTGAAAGCGTTATTGATAACCCTCAGCACGTCTTCAAAGAAGCCGATATTATTGATAAGCAGGCCATGCGGGCCATTTTTGATGCTTATAAACCTGATGCCATTATACATTTGGCGGCCGAGTCGCATGTAGATCGCTCCATTGATGGGGCCGCAGCCTTTATCAGCACAAATATTGTAGGTACGCACAATCTGTTGGAAGTATCCAAAGAATATTATGAGGATTTGGGTGATGACCAACGAGATCAGTTCCGCTTTTTACATGTATCTACCGATGAGGTATATGGAGAACTGGGTGAAACAGGTTTATTCAGTGAAGAAACCTCCTATGATCCACGCTCACCCTATTCGGCAAGCAAAGCATCATCCGATCACTTGGTACGGGCTTGGCATCACACCTATGGGTTTCCCGTTTTAATAACAAATTGCTCGAATAACTACGGCCCGTACCAGTTCCCTGAAAAATTAATTCCGGTCGTTATTCTTAAAGCGTTACAGGGGGAAGAGATCCCGGTTTATGGCGATGGGAAAAATGTGCGTGATTGGCTGTTTGTTGATGATCACGTAAAAGGGCTTTTAACGGTACTCAAAAATGGAAAAACAGGCGAAACGTATAATATTGGCGGCCATAATGAAAAGCAAAATATCGAGGTGGTTAAAATGATTTGCTCGGTTTTGGATAATCTCAGGCCCCGCGATGATAACCGTTCATATAGCACCCAAATTTCGTTTGTTAAAGATCGCCCCGGACATGATTGGCGTTATGCAATCGATGCTTCAAAAATTCAACGCAAATTGGGCTGGACACCCAATGAAACGTTCAAGTCTGGAATGAAGAAAACCATTCAATGGTATTTAGAAAACGTCGAATGGGTGGAAGAAGTAACCGATAAGAACTACGGTTTGGAAAGATTAGGCAAGGGGTGAGGTTGAGGCTGAGGTAGAGGTGGGGTAAGTTTGAGAACCTATTATTAATCTTGGATCTTTAATTCAGAAATTATTATTCACCATCATTTAAATTTTAAGTTACTCAATATCTCCTAAATCTTAAGACATGATTAAGTCATTCCGTGATATGGAGGTTTGGAAAAAGGCTCATAAGTTATCTATCGAAGTATTTGAGAGTACAAAGAGTTTACCACGATCAGAAGATTATGCATTAACTTCACAAATCAGACGGTCATCAAATAGTATATCCAGTAACATTTCGGAAGCGTTTGGCCGAAGAACTAAAAAAGACAAAAATTATTTCTATACAATAAGTCGTGGTTCAGCTTATGAAACGCAAAATCATTTATTATATAGTAAAGCTGCAGGCTACTTTAAAAAAGAAAAGACAGAGCATCTTTTAGAGCAATACAGCGACTTGATTTACCAGCTAAATAAAATTATGAAAAGCCTTAGTTAAGGACTAAGGTTTAGGTTGAGGCTAAGAAGTGCTTTGCCTCAACCTCAACCTCAACCTCATACCATGAAAGGAATTATCTTAGCAGGCGGCGCGGGAACACGCTTGTATCCAAATACAATGGCCATAAGCAAACAGCTGCTACCCGTTTATGATAAGCCGATGATTTATTATCCGCTTTCCACCTTAATGTTGGCGGGCATAAAAGATATTCTTCTCATATCAACGCCCAAAGACTTGCCTCGTTTTGAGAATCTATTGGGTGATGGCAGTCAATGGGGTATTTCATTGCAATATGCCGATCAGCCCGAGCCCGAGGGACTTGCACAGGCATTTATCATTGGAGAAGAATTTATTGACGAAGATCCGGTCGCACTCATTCTGGGTGATAATATTTTTTACGGAACAGGTTTGTCAGATAAATTACAAAATGCCGCTGCAATTCAGCAGGGAGCTTCGGTTTTTGGTTATTATGTGCAAAACCCGGGTAGGTATGGCGTTGTAGATTTTGACGAGTCCGGTCATGCGGTAAGCCTTGAGGAAAAACCGGATGAGCCGAAATCGAATTATGCAGTAGTCGGCTTATATTTTTATGACAATAAGGTTGTTGAATACGCCCAAAAACTGAAGCCTTCAACACGGGGTGAACTGGAAATTACGGACCTCAATAAAATATATCTACAAAATGAACAGCTTTCGGTTGAACTGCTGGGCAGAGGTACTGCTTGGTTAGATACCGGAACTCACGATTCTATGTTACAGGCTTCCAATTTTATACAAACTGTTGAAGCTCGCCAAGGCTTAAAAATAAGCTGTCCCGAAGAAATTGCATGGCGTATGGGCTTTATAAATGCTGATAGGCTCTTGAAGTTGGCTAAACCGTTAAAGAAAAGTGGATATGGGGAGTATTTGGAGCAATTAATTAAAAATTTAGGTTGATTAAGAATTGAAGATATGCGTTGAATTTCTTTTCAACTGTTGTCAAACCTTCATATCGGTTTATTACTCTTTACCCATCAGCAGATAATAAATCACCCAATAAAGTCCCTTTTTTTGTTACCTTTAGGCATTCAAATTCAGGAGGTTGAGAATAGCTGAACGCAATTTATGAAAATAGATACCAAAAAACTTACAAACCTTTTTCATAATCAGCTATTTCAAAATATCACTTCTTTATTAGGAGCTCGGGTAGCACGGTATTTTTTGCCCCTAATTTCTATTCCTTATCTGGCACGCGTGCTGGGAGCAGAAGGATGGGGGATACTTGCATTTTCGCAGGCCTTTGCAGCATTTCTTTCGCTCATCATTGAGTATGGGTTCAGCCTTTCGGCAACGCGAGATCTCTCACAAATTCAGACCCAAAAAAATGCCATAAGCATACAAACCGGATCGGTAATTTTTGCTAAGGTTTTATTATCCATTTTAGCAGTTTCCGGTTCGTGTGTGGTATTTTTTTTCATACCTATTTTTACCGAGAATCCGACATTCTTTATTTGGGCTGTTATTCTTGCGGTAGTGCAGGGAAGTAATCTTATTTGGTATTTCCAGGGTATTGAAAAGTTAAAGTTGGCCGTAGCAATTGAAGTAGCTCTGGACGCCTTGGCGGTAGCATTATATCTGGTTTTTGTGACGGCACCGGGAGATGGTTGGATGGTGTTGGCATTACTTTCAGCATCAAATTTGCTTAGCTTTTTTATCCACCTGGGGTTGATTTACGCCCAAATACCGTTTTATAAACCCACCATACAGAAAGCATTTGTTGTTATTAAAAAAGGCTGGAGTTTGTTTCTTTTCCGAAGTGGAGTAAGCCTTTATACCACTGCAAATCCTGTAATATTAGGGTTGTTTGTTGAGCCTCGCATTGTAGGGTATTTTGTGGGAGCAGAAAAAATTATCAAAGCCCTTACCGGCTTGATGCAGCCCGTTTCCCGTGCTATATTTCCAAGAGTGTCAGCACTTATGCAAAAATCCATGGAAAAAGCACAAAAATTGGTAAATATAAGCCTTGTTGTGCTGTTGGGTATCGGTTTTTTAATGAGTGCAGCATGTTTTTTACTGGCACCTGTACTTATCAACCTGTTTTTAGGTGCCGAGTACGCTGCTTCGGTTCCGGTGCTGCAAATCATGGCTCTGATACCTGTATTAGTAGCTTTAAGTAGCGTTTTGGGCGTGCAGTGGGCCATCCCCTTAGGTTTTGAAAAAACCTTTAATAAAATTATTGTACTTGCCGGGGTGGTGAATGTAGCGTTGTCATTTTTATTGGCTCCACTATTTAAACACATCGGTATGGCTATTTCCATCACGATCATAGAAATAGCGGTAGCGGCAGGCATTTTAGCGATGCTTTGGAAGAAAGATCAGCTACCGTTTGATATATCTGTAATTTTTAAAAAACTTAAGTAATGAAATATGATTATTTAATCGTCGGCGCGGGACTTTTTGGATCGGTGTTTGCCCACGAGGCGGCTAAAAAGAAGAAGAAATGCCTGGTTATTGACCGCAGAAATCATATTGGAGGAAATACATATTGCGATAATATTAACGGGATAAATGTCCACAAATACGGAGCACACATATTTCACACAAACAGCAGAAAGATTTGGGATTACGTAAATCAATTCGTGGAATTTAACCGCTATACCAATTCGCCCGTTGCCAAGTATAAAGATGAGCTTTACAATCTCCCCTTCAACATGAACACTTTTCACCAGTTGTGGGGAGTCCAAACTCCGGAAGAAGCCAAAAAAATTATAGATGAACAAGTGGCCGAGTATGGCGTTGAAAACCCCCAAAACTTGGAAGAACAGGCATTATCGCTGGTTGGTAAAGATATTTACCAAAAACTGATTAAGGGCTATACCGAAAAACATTGGGGACGTAAAGCAACCGAGCTTCCATCATTTATAATTACCCGATTGCCGCTGAGGTACAAATTTGACAACAATTATTTTGACGATAAATATCAGGGTATTCCAAAAGGAGGCTACAATAAAATAACCAGTCAACTGCTTAAAGATGCAGATGTTGAATTGGGCGTCGATTATTTGAAAGAAAAAGCGGAATTAGATTCTGTATCAGAAAAAATAGTTTACACCGGACAAATTGATGAATATTTCAACTACAAATTTGGACCGCTGGAGTATCGCAGTCTAAATTTTGAACAACAACAGCTTGAAACGGATAATTTCCAAGGCAATGCTGTGGTCAACTATACCGAGTATGATGTACCTTATACCCGCATTATAGAGCACAAACACTTTGAATTTGGCAAGCAGGAGGGAACCGTAATAACCAAAGAATACCCTACCGAATGGAGCAAGGGCAAGGAGCCGTATTACCCCATCAATGATGCAAAAAATAACCGGCGCTATCAGCAGTATTATGAGCGTTCTAAAGAAGAAACCAACGTTATTTTTGGCGGACGGCTGGCCGAGTATAAATATTATGACATGCATCAGGTTATTGGGGCGGCCCTAACAAAATCAAAAAGGGAGTTAAAATAGACTTATGAGCAAGCCAACCATCGCGGCGGTTGTCGTGACGTATAACCAAAAAAAGTTACTGCTTGAGAATTTAACCTCACTCTTGTCTCAAAACTTGCCGCCGGATGTCATCTACATCATTGATAATTTATCGGATGATGGGACGCCTCAGGCACTTTTGGACAAAAATTTTATTAATGAACTGCCGGATACGAAGCCTGAAGAGGATCAACTGTTAACAAAATCAATTTCAAGCAAAGCCGACCCCTCCGTAGAAATTCAAGTGAATTATATTCGAAAAAAAGAAAATGATGGCGGTGCGGGTGGCTTTTATAAAGGCATAAAATTAGCCCATCAAGAAGGGTACGATTGGATTTGGGTGATGGATGATGACACCATTCCACAGGCAGATACTTTGGAAATGTTCATGACAGATGTGAAAGAAATTGGCCATGAAGATATCATTATAGGCAGTACCGCCTTGTGGCAGGATGAAACCTATCACCCTATGAATTTTCCGGTTGTTAGCTTAACCCATAAAAATGCTGATCTAAACCATTTGAGCCGAGGTATCTTGCCCGTCACAAGCACATCGTTTGTTTCGCTTTTGATCAATAGCACCATTGTAGATGATGTAGGCTATCCGAT